>VFQR01000079.1_pt1:32500-237216 | contig 237216 bp, 194 predicted proteins | sample 3512321 | NCBI WGS metagenome assembly VFQR01 (sample SAMN10412374, study PRJNA504923) | tailings metagenome | isolation source: Relicate 3 Philex TSF1 revegetated site | place: Philippines: Tuba, Benguet | collected 2017-08-29 | reverse complement strand
ACGCACCTCAATCAAGCCTGAAGTTGCTGCACCAGGAGTAAACATACGTTCGGCCAACGGCCCAAATGGTTATGGGCTCAAATCGGGAACATCTATGGCCTCACCCCACGTGAGCGGATGCGTTTTATTGCTCAAGGAGGCCTTTCCCATGGCATCTGGCAGGCAGATTTTAAATGCCTTGTACCAAACAGCCACAGACTTGGGCGACCCGGGCGAAGACAACGTTTATGGAACCGGCTTGATCAATTTGCAAGCAGCTTATTCGTTTTTGAGTCAACAATACACACCCACTTCTCCCGCTCAAGGTCAGGATGTATCCATAAGAAGTCTCTTAGCCGTCGCAGATGGCATGTGTTATTTGCCAGACGGTCAACACTTTAGCCTTAAAGTAGCCATAGAAAACAAGAGCAGTCAGCCCATTTCTAACTTTACGCTTCGGTATACCGCTGGAAGCGCTACCTTCCAACAAACTTTCAACCGTCAGTTGGCTGGCGGAATTACCGATACGGTAGTTTTTTCACCCATACCGTTGCCTTTGGCAGGTCAGACACATCTAGTTCAATTGCGCTTAATAACCAACGGCATTGAAGTAGACACGATCAACAACCTTTGGCGAGAAGAAATTTTCTTCCCGGAAATTAGCACAGTAGTTAACGAGGATTTCTCCAATGCCGCTACCATTTCAAGCAAATGGCAGGCAGTTAATCCCGATCAGGATGGTGTGCGTTGGGATACTATTTCCACCATTGTGGCCAATGGAGGGACAACTGGTATGGCCATCCGGTTGCGTGAATCCACGAGCCGTAATGGACAGCTAGATTATCTCTATCTCCCTCCTGTTTTACTTACCCCGCCTATGCCGCTGCCACCGGTGTACACCTTGAGCTTCGATTTTGCCTACAACAACCGAAACAGCGTATTTAAAGATTCATTATTTGTTGAAGCATCGGGCTTGTGCAGTACTTGGAAGCGCATTTATGCCAATGGCGGCGATAGTTTGAAAACCTACACCCTGAACGTTCCTACCCAAGTTTCACATTGGCGTACCGTGCAACTGCGCGACACCTTGGCAGCACTCATTCCCACCAACGGTATTGTACGCGTTCGCTTTGTAGCAAAAAACGACCTCGGAGGCAATATGTACCTAACCAACGTGCGACTAGAATCAGCCTACGCAACTTCAACCTTCGATTTGAATAACGAGCACACCAGGGTGTATCCAAATCCTGTGACGGATGAACTTATTGTGGAGTCGATATTCGGAGAATTAACCGCTGTTGAGTTGTATACGATCGACGGAAAAAAAATAAACCCACCTTATAAAAAAGAAACCAATTCTAAAATCGTAATACAGTCCGAAACGCTTGACAAGGGGCTCTACTTTGTTCGAATTCAAGCGCAGGGCAAAGTTTACACGCAAAAAATAGTCAAGTTATGATGCGCTTCCTCTTGTTTACGGTTTTTACTGTTGTAGTTTCTACAGCCTTTGCACAGCGTCAAGCTTGGCTTCACCCACAGCTTGAACAGCGACTAGCTACTGAAAACGCGAGTCATATCCGCATCGGAATTTACCTAAACGAACAGCTCAACACCACTAGCCTGAAGCACGAAATGGCACAAAGGGGCTTTAGTGCCGAAGATAGAGGCAAGCACATTGTTCAAGAAGCACTTAAGCTTCAGAAGGAAACGCAAGCAAACTTGCTACTTTGGTTGAAGGCCAACCAAGCCAAGCAGATAACGAGCTTTTGGGCTGTAAATATGCTTGTAGCCGATATTGATGTGAAGCTGATTCCGGCCCTTCGTTTACGTGAAGAAGTAAGTTATCTATTTGCAGACGAAGATTATCAAAGTGCCCCCATTGAACCTACAAGTGCAAATATCCTTTCTGACAGTGTAGAAGTGGCCAATGGAACTGAACCGGGCTTAAGGGCGATCAATGCACCAGCCATGTGGAATTTGGGCTATACAGGTCGTGGTCGGAAAGCCTTCACAGTTGATACAGGCACTTGGACAGATCATCCTGCATTAAATCATCGTTTCCTCGGAAATTATGGCCCACTGAGTCAAGCATGGTTCAGTTTAATTAGCGATGTACCCATCGATAGGCCATCACATCATGGCACCCACGTAAACGGAACCATCCTCGGATTAGATACGGCTACACGCGACACCATTGGCGTGGCTTTCAACAGCTACTTCATGGCTAGCAATCCTTTAACAGTAAACAACCTAACTCCGCTTACAACCAACTTGCTGAGTTTTCAATGGGCACTTAATCCCGATGGCGACAGCAGCACGGCCTCGGATATGCCTGATGTAATCAATAATAGTTGGGGACAAGCCGGAGGTCCCGATACTTCTATCTGCAACAGTTGGGCTTCGCAGCTTTTTAATGTGGTAGAAGCAGCAGGCATTGCCATTACCTTTTCGGCAGGAAATGAAGGGCCGGGAGCTTCAACAGTGAAGCACCCTCAATTTATCAACACCAACGAAGTAAACATTTTTAGCATTGGTGCCGTGGATGGCAATAATGCAGCGCTACCCATTGCAAGCTTTTCGAGCAAAGGACCGAGTTTATGTGGCGGTACTGGATCAAGGCTCATTAAACCGGAGGTTGTAGCCCCAGGTGTAAACGTACGTTCAGCCTTTGGGCAGCGATCGTACGGTTTGTTGAGCGGCACATCCATGAGTTGTCCGCATGTTTCAGGGGCAGTACTCCTACTCAAAGAAGCCTTTCCTCAACTCGGAGGTGATAGCTTGTTGTATGCCTTGTATGTCACAGCTATCGACAAAGGAGATCCTGGTGAAGACAATACCTTTGGCAATGGCATGATTGACGTGTATGCGGCATATCAGTATTTAGCCGTGAGACACACGGCTGCACCACCAAGAAGCCGCAGCTGGGATGCAGCCATCGGACAGCTACTTACTCCATCGCCGGGAAGCACACTATGCGCTTCTGGATCTCCAATCCTACCTCGGTTAGAACTTTTAAACAGGGGCGACAGTACGTTAACTCAGGCTATTTTACGCTACAGAATAAATGGTGGTAGTTGGCAACAACAAAATTGGCAAGGTAGCTTAGCAGCAGGCAACAAGCTTATCCTTGCTGCAAACCAATCGGGCCTTCAACCCGCACTTGGGCTCAATGAAATTGAAGTGGAAGTAGAACTTCCCAACCAAATTATAGAAACCGACCGCATCAATAACCGCAGAAGCTATCGGTTCACAGGGTTGAGAACAGACACTTTGCTACAGAATAACAATCCTAGAAGCTATTTTTTGCCTGCTGATTCAGCGCTGATTCGTAATGGTACGGTGACTATTCAGAATCCCGATAACGGTGTTGGCTGGGATACGGTTCGCGTAAGAAGCCTTGCCCGCGACAGTGCAGCTTGGGTCATGCAAATGACGGCCTATTCGGGCAGAGAGTGGCAGGTAGATAGGCTTATCACTCCTGCTTATTTTGGTGGCTCTACCTTGCTCGAAGACCGAAACGAACTTCGTTTGAAGCTCGCCTATCGTAACCGAGCTGCTCAGTTTCGCGACAGTTTGCGCATCCTCTTGGAGTGCGATTGCGGCAATAGTCGTCGCACCTTATATTACAGTGGCGGCGATAGCATGAAAACGTATGGAGGCAATATTCCTACGTTAGCCGAGCACTGGCGCGACTTCACATTTCTGATTAACGAAATTTCTAGTTTCCCATGTAATGTGGTTTTTGAAACGAAAAACGACAATGGCGGCAATTTGTATATCGGCGATATGGAGATCACCGTAGCAAGCAGTTCAGCTGTGACGAAAACCACTGTCCCCAAGGCCCTGTCCATATATCCTAACCCTAGTAGGGGCGTATTCACGGTTGAGTTACCAAATGCTCAGCTAGCTGTACTCGAAGTACGCGACAGTCAGGGGCGATTGGTGAAGTCAGTAAAAGCCATAAGCGAAAGTCAATACACCCTCGATTTAAGTTCTTTTGCCGACGGTGTGTATTTGGTTCGTTTCTATTCTGACGAGAATATCTACCAGAATAGAATTATGAAACAATAAATTTGCGCCAAATCGGTTTTCGACCCATGCGTTTATTGCTTCTGCTTGTATTTGTACTTTCTTCTAGCACCTTGGAAGCCCAAACTAAAAAACTAGGGGCTGATGTAGCGACTTCTTTCCCACAGGAGTTGTATTCCGATCAAATTGAACTTACGCGGTATATGTGGAAGGCGCAGCGCGATACCTCTTCGTTTGGCCGCAACGATGCCAACTATTTGTTTATTCGAAAGTTGGTGCAAACCTTACGGATGGAACAAGCGTATCAGTTCCCTTTCGACTCTCTTAAGGCCATCTCGATACTGGAATCGCCCGACAAAAAGTTCAAAATATACAGCTGGCAAGTCAAACAAGACGGTGGAACTTGGAGGCATTTTGGCTGTATCTTGAAAAATCAGGCTGTTTTTGAGCTCTATCCGCTTATCGATCATAGCGACGAAATGCAACCGGGAACCGATACCGTAACCGACAATAAACATTGGTTCGGTGCTGCTTATTATCAGTTTGCAGCAGAACCCATTAAAATTAAAGGCATTACCTACTACACCTTAATCGGTTACGATGGTTTTGAGCCCTTCTCTCAGCGAAAAATCATCGACGTTGTGTGGTTCGACAAAAATGGCCAACCTCATTTTGGTGCTCCCATTTTTAGCTTGCCGGGAGGTTTGTTTACCCGAGTAATTTTTGAATACAGCAAAGACGCGAATATGGCCCTACGCTGGGATGAGGCGAACAAGATGATCATCGCCGACCATTTGGTTCCCCGCAAAGAAGAAAACCGAGGTTTATATTTCGATTATGTAGCCGATGGAAGTTTTGATGGCTTCAAACTCTCCAAAAACAAGTGGACCTACCAGGACAATATCGACTTGCGGATGAAAGCTACCCCTGCCCCAACCGCACCCAAGAAGCCATAATCCCCGCTGCAACTGCTGCATTCAACGATTCTGCCTTCCCAAACCCTGGAATATGCACTTGATGCCCAGCCATAGCAGCTAAAACGGGGTCGAGTCCGTGTGCTTCGCTTCCGATCAAAAGCAAACCACCCTTACCGAAAGATTGGGCATTGACGGGATTCCCTGTCATGGTCGCGGCAAAAATGCGATTCGCATCTTCTTTGGCAACCCATTCCACCAAATCGCCGTACAACACCGGGATTCTAAAAGCTGACCCCATGGAGGCCTGAATGGTCTTGGCATTGAACAAGTCAACGGTATCGGATGAACATAAAACTCCAGAAAAGCCAAACCAGTCGGCGATACGCAAAAGCGTTCCTAAGTTTCCAGGATCGGCAATTCGGTCGAGCACCATCACAAACCCTTCTTGCCCCTTGTGCCATGTCCATTCAAGCTGCTGTAGCGGCGCCACTGCAAGTATAGGCGATGCAGAGTGCAGCTGTGTCAATCGTTCCATGTCGGTGGCGCTGACCAGCTCTATAGGCGTATTGGTTGCCTGTAACCAAGCTGGGTGTTCACGCTCATACCAGTCGATACGCACCACGATAAGTTGAACCGGCCAGGCTGATTCCAAGAGCTCTTTTACAGGCTTTTCGCCCTCAACCGTAAACAATCGTTGCTCATATCTTTCCTTTTTGAGTTTTAAGGAAGAAATTAATTTTATTTGCGACTTACTTAGCATACACTTGAAAGTTCGGGCTCGTTGGTTGTACCTATTTACATTTGCAATTACTGCAAGTGCTTGCAGCACCACACGTTTGCTTAACGAAGATGAGGTTTTACTGAAGAAAAACAACATTTCAGGGCTCGAAAAGGAATATTTAGAAGAACTCAAACCACTCATCAAGCCCAAACCTAACCGAAAGTTGTTCGGTGTTTTCCTGGTTAAGCCTTGGATCTATTTAAAAACTAGTCAAGGTAAACAGACCGACTTCAAAGCGCGGCTAAATCGTAACCAAGGGGAGCCGCCTGTATTGTTGGACAGCACCCTTACCGAAGAGTCGAAAAACATCATTCGTTTTTACTTAAAAGATAAAGGCTATTTCAGAGGCACTGTGACAGCAGAAACTGTAGTTCACCGAAAGAAGGCGACTGTAAACTACCTCATTACTTCAGGTCCTCAATACAAAATCAGGAACGTTGAATTCGAAAATACTGGCACGCCTATCGATAAATTTATCAGTTACCAATTAAACAGTAGCGAAATTCAAAAAGGCGTGCCCTACGATGCCGACAAATTAAATGCCTTTCGGAACAAAATAGCCCTCTATCTCCGCGACAATGGCTTTTATTACTTCAACCGTGACTTTATTTTTTACCAAATAGATACCTCGGCCGGTAAGCGGCAGGTTGATCTGACCATAAAAATTAAAAAAGCCAAACAAGACTTTTATTACGAGCCTTTTCAGCTCGATAGTATTCGTGTGAATGCCGATTACAGCATCTTCAGCCGACAAGACTCGCTATCGTTAGACAGTACGCGAATCGGCGAGTTTGTGTTTATCGATAAAAATCCAATCACCATCCGTAAGGACATCCTTCAGCAACAATTATTGTTGCATCGCGATCAAAATTTTTCGGAAAGCACCCTTCGATTAAGTCAAAGTAGAATCAACGACCTGAACGTATTCGATTACGTAAACTACCGAATTCAGACGAACGACAGTTTGAGAGCTTTTGATTTGCTCATATTGTTAAGTCCTGCCACCAAACGTCAAATAAAAACCGATTTAGAAGCCTCCACCAACTCCGTTTCTTTGTTTGGCATTTCAGGTACCATTACCCAAATCAACAGGAATGTATTCAAAGGAGCAGAATTGCTGGAATTACGTGCTAACCTGGGTATCGAGTCGCAGCAAAATGTGGCCACTGCAGCCGACTTTTTTGAGCGCACTACCTTCAACACGCTCGAATATGGTTTTGGAGTGAGTTTAATTTTTCCGCGCTTTCTTTTTCCTTTCAATACTTGGAATACGCGCAACTATACACGACCACGCACTCGTTTTGGTTTGAATTACAGTAACCAAATCCGACTTGACTTCAACCGCGATGTGTTTCAGGCGAATGTGGGTTATCTCTGGACGAACCGTGTGGGTGAACGATATGAATTTTATCCGCTCGAAGTAAACCTTGCGCGTACCAACAACATTTCACCTACGCTCGACTCAAGTCTGAGTGCAATCAATGACCCTTTTTTAAATTTTAGTTTTACCAATCACCTCACCACTTCTACGCGTTTGTCGTATACCTCCGACAACCTCCGCAACAAGCGCTATGGCCGCCTTACCTTTACTCGGGTGAACCTGGAAATGGCTGGGAATACGCTGTATGGCATCTATGCCCTAGCCGGAATCCAACAAGATAGAGGGCAAAAAACCATATTTAACCTCCCCTTCTTTCAATACCTGAGAGCAGATGTAGATTTACGTCAATACTGGCCTCAAAACGAGCAACAATATATTGCAGGTCGCTTCTTTTTGGGCATAGGGTTACCCCTCGTAAACAGTAACACGCTCCCACTTGAAAAACGTTACTTTATTGGTGGTACCAATTCTATTCGCGCATGGCAAGCGCGTACCCTAGGTCCCGGCTCATTTTCGGCTTACAATTTTGCTCGACTCGACCAATTTGGAGAAGTGAAAATAGAAGGCAGTTTAGAAAACCGGTTCACCATTATCAATAAGCTAAAAGGCGCTGTTTTCCTCGATATTGGTAACATATGGACTCTCAAAGACACGGTATCGGGGAAAAAGGATCTCACCAATTTTGAATTTTCGCGCTTCTGGCGTGAAATAGCAGTAGGTACTGGCTTTGGTATCCGTTACGACTTCACTTATTTTGTGGTTCGACTCGATTTTGGCATTAAGTTTCTTGATCCGGCGTTCTTACCCGGCCAGCGCTGGGTTATTGAAAACGCGTTTAATCCACTGTGGCGCAATGAAGAATGGAAAACGCAGCTCACCACACCTGCTCCCTTGGCCGATCGTTATCGCTACATGAGCTTTCAAATTGGCATAGGTTACCCTTTCTAGCTATTTTGTTTAAAAAGCTTTGTAAAAGCTAGGAAATTAGTATATTTGCCCTTCCAAAAATTTGCACGAAATGTTTGTTATTGTTGACATTCAAGGACAACAGTTTAAGGTTTCAAAGAACCAAACTCTGTACGTTCACCGTTTGCAAGGAGAAGAAGGTGCTCAAGTTACCTTCGAAAAAGTGCTCCTAGTGAATGATGAGAAAAAAGTAGAGATTGGCGCACCTTACGTTGCCGGAAAAAAAGTATCTGCCAAAATTGTATCGCACCTTCAGGGCGACAAAGTATTGGTGTTCAAGAAAAAGCGTCGTAAAGGCTATCAGAAAATGAACGGCCACCGTCAGCAATTCACCAAAATTGCTATCGAATCAATCGGGTAATCACATCCAAGTAAATTACATTCATCCATGGCACACAAGAAAGGCGTCGGTAGTTCGAAGAACGGACGCGAATCAGAAAGCAAACGACTAGGTGTGAAGATCTTCGGTGGTCAGATCGCCCTAAGTGGAAATATCATAGTTCGTCAGCGTGGTACGAAACACCATCCCGGACAAAATGTTGGCATCGGCAAAGACCACACCCTCTTTGCATTAACCGACGGAACTGTGCAGTTTAGAAAAGGCGAAAAAGACCGTTCATTTGTATCGGTAGTTCCATTCGAAACCGAAGCTGCTAACTAATTTAGTTATCTATCCAACATAAAAGGGGTACTTCGCATAGAAGTACCCCTTTTTTCATGGCTGTACCAATCAGCTACTCTTCGCTAGTTTTGGGTTTTTGTGGTAGTAAACCTGCAGCCATATAGCCCATGATGGCAAAGTAAATGGTACTGTTTAATGCAGAACCCGTAATGGTGCATCCATTTACGCAGCCATAAAAATACCAATAGCCGAAACCACCAGCAGCACCTAGTCCTATACCGATCAAGTGCTGCCAGCGCAAATTATCTTTGATTTTTTGAAGCATATTAGAGCGTTAAGATACGCATCTGTCCGATGCCTCCGCCATTATGGACTTCCTCGAAGCCTTGTTGCATGAGGTATTGCTGTGCCATACTGCTGCGGCCACCACTTTGGCAATACACGACTATTGGACCCGTGAACGCCTTTAGCGTATCTAATTGGTGGGGTAATTCATCTACGGGTATGTTGAGTGCCCCTTCAATGTGGCCAGCTTCATATTCCCAACTGCTACGTACATCAATTACCTTGGTTTCTTGATCCATGAGGATCTCTTTAATGGTTTTCATTCGTTTATATTAAAATTTACACGTATTAGAGCATGGTAGTTGGACAAACGTAGTCGGTTACTTCTAGCACCTTTTCCGTTTTTATCTTGCTAAAGCCTCCTTTTACATTAATTAAGTTGTTGTATCCACGTGCTTTGAGAATAGAGATAAAAATCATCGAACGATAGCCACCCGCACAATGTACCAAATAGGTACGATTCTTATCTACTCGAAGCATGGAGTCGTTGATGTAGTCGAGCGGTGCGTTTTCGGCCCCTACCACATGTTCGCTATAGAATTCACTTGCCTTGCGCACATCAAGTACAGGTAGTTTTTCTGTTTTAGCACGTCTTGCCATTTCGGCAACATCTACCGATTCAATGGTATCTATTTCCATCCCGGCATCGAGCCATGCTGCAAATCCACCCTTTAAAAAGCCGAGGGCGTGATCATAGCCTACCCGAGCTAAGCGTATCACCACCTCCTCTTCCCTGCCAGGTTCAGTAACCAGTAAAATAGGTTGTTCCACATCGGGAATCATGGCGCCTACCCAGGGTGCGAAGCTACCGTCAATACCGATGTTTATGGCATTGGGGATAAATCCTTTTGCGAACACTTCTGGATCGCGCGTATCCAAGATAACTGCCGATGTTTCATTGGCAGCGGCTTCGAATGCAGCTACGCTGAGTGCTTTGGTGCCACGATTTAAAACGTCGTCGATGCTGTCGTAGCCCATTTTATTCATTTTCACATTCAATGGAAAGTAGCCAGGAGGCGGCATTAATCCGTCGGTTACTTCTTTTACAAACTCTTCACGTGTCATATCTGCACGTAGCGCATAATTGGTCTTTTTCTGGTTACCCAAGCTATCGGAGGTTTCCTTACTCATGTTCTTACCACAGGCACTTCCTGCACCGTGTGCTGGATACACAACCACATCATCGGCCAAAGGCATAATTTTATTTCGAAGTGAATCAAAAAGTAATGAAGCGAGTCCTTCTTGGGTCATATTTGCTGCTTTTTGGGCAAGATCCGGACGTCCAACGTCGCCAATGAACAGGGTATCGCCGCTAAATAAAGCCGCATCCTTTCCTTCCTCATCCATTAGCAGGAAGCAACTGCTCTCCATAGTGTGCCCCGGTGTATGCAACACTTTAAATTTTATTTTTCCAACGGTAAGTACTTCGCCGTCTGCTGCCACATGGGCATTAAAGCCAGGTTTAGCAGTGGGTCCGTATACGATCGTTGCTCCGCTTTTTGCGGCCAGGTCGATGTGCCCAGAAACGAAGTCGGCGTGAAAATGTGTTTCGAGCACATATTTTATCCTTACCCCGGCTTGTTCGGCGCGATCGAGATAAGGTTTTACCTCGCGCAATGGATCAATGACCACAGCTTCGCCTTCGCTTTCTACAAAATACGCCCCTTGTGCAAGACAGCCTGTATAAATTTGTTCAATTATCATAGTGGTTATGTTTATCTTAATATCTTTTACAAAAGTCGCAAATTATTTCAAGCCGATTTGTCACCTTGGTTACATTCATAAAAAAATTGCCTAAATGCCTTATTGGCGACGATTTGCCAATAATGGAGGCGGCTCTCCATTAAATGGGTTGCTCCTGCCAATAGTTGTTGCCTGAATTCCCGCTGCACGCAGCACCGCTCTATCGCCAAATCTATTTCGGATTTTATCCATGGCATTGTACAAACTGATGAGCTCTTCGCTATCGTCGAATAAATCGATTTGGTATCCGCCCTGTACCAACTCGCTGAACCGAACACCCACCAAACGAATGAGCAGCCGCTTATTGTATAAGCGTTCAAACAACTCCAGTACCCGCGGAATGAGTAGATGATCGGCCGAGGTGTAAGGTATACGCTGTTGCAGGGTGTGGGTGTTAAAATCGGAATACCGCACCTTAACGGTTACACAGGCCGCCAATTTATTGCCTCTACGCAGCTGAAAAGCAAGGTTTTCGGCCATAGCCGCCAAAATCCCCTTGAGCTTACTCACATCGGTAGTATCGCGATCAAACGTCCGCTCGGTAGAAATAGACTTACGCTCGTGAAAGGGAACCACCGGGCTATTGTCGATACCATTGGCTTTTCGCCAAAGCTGCGTTCCATTTTGCCCAAATACACGCTCAAGCAACTCCAGCGGCATTTCCTGTACCGTACCAATGTAACGAACACCCAAGCCCCGCAAAGTCTGATACATCTTGTCGCCCACCATGGGGATTTTTTTTACCGATAAAGGCGACAAAAAAGGCTTTTCGGTTCCTCTGTCTATCCTAATCTGATTATTTGGCTTGGCTTCGCCTGTGGCTACCTTCGATACCGTTTTATTCACCGACATGCCAAACGAGATGGGTAAACCACTCTCTTTCATGATTTTCTGGCGTAATTCCGAAGCCAGTTTATAGCAGCCAAAAAAACGATCCATCCCCGTGAGATCAAGATAAAACTCATCAATCGATGTTTTTTCAAACAGCGGCACCTGATCACGTATAATCTCGGTAACCAAATCACTGTATTTCATGTAGTTGCCCGAATTGCCACGTATCACCACTGCCTCGGGGCAAAGCTGCCGGGCCATTTTCATGGGCATGCCCGCATGAATACCAAAGGCCCGGGCCTCGTAACTACACGAAGCCACTACACCCCTATCGCTCACACCACCAATGAGTATCGGCCGGGGGCCTAGGCGACTGTCGAGCAGACGTTCTACCGATACAAAAAACGTATCGAGGTCCATGTGTACAATGTTCCGCTCGGGTTGTGGTTCGGTAACTGATGGTTTCATCGACATGGCTTTATGCAACTAAATTGATTACAAGTGGTGACATCTCCTGACCTTAAAAGCTTCAGGCAGCCGATTGTGTGGCACTCTGGCGAGCCGGTTCGGCATAACGCGGGTCGGGTATAATCGGGAGCTTCTCCATTTCCATCACCTCTAAAGTGTAGCAGTCGAATTCCTCGGTAACTCGCCCCTTAAGCCAATAAATGCCTCTGCCACGAAAAGGATAACGCGCAGCAACCGGAGGGAAATGTACGGTATCGATGTATTCTCCCTGCTTATCGATGAACGTACCAAACTGCATGCGCTCGCCCTTGGCCGTTCGGGTATCTTTTACGGTGACCAAATAACCAACCACCACAGCCTCTTTCCCTACCCGCTGCATCAACTCAGCGGCTGTTTGCGCTGCAGGTGCAGGATGAAGCAACAGTTCAAACGGACTGCAGAGCGCGAAACCAAGCAATTCCATCTCGTCAAAAGCATCCTCGTGGCGCACACGGTCGAGCTCAGGCAGCGAAAAACTACGCGGGGGCGTATAAAACAACTCCGGAACAACCTCCTTGCGCGGGGCATGTCCGAGCAATAGATGCGCCTGCCAGAGTAGCTCTTTTTTGTTTTTACCGGTAAACCGAAATGCGCCAATCCGAATAAGAATGGCCAGTTGCTCAAGAGGCGGCGCTAAACGCTGCACCAACTCCGCCAAATCGGAAAAAGGCCCCAAACGGCTACGATCGTCCATAATCTTCTCCATAAACGTCGTTTCAAGGCCTTTTACAAAGCCCAAGCCCAACCAAATGGTGCTGCCTTCGAGTCTACAAAGTAGCTTGCTGCGGTTTACGCAGGGCGCTTGTACCTCGGCACCATGCATGCGTGCTTCATGCAAATAGTGCTCGATGCTGTAAAAACCACCTGCATTGTTGAGGGTAGCTACCATATACTCCAGCGGGTAATACGCCTTGAGAAATAAACTCTGGTAACTCTCTACCGCATACGATGCCGAATGCCCCTTAGCGAAAGCATAGCCCGCAAAACTTTCTACCTGCCGCCAGATTTCTGCCGATAGCTCAGCACTGTACCCCTTCTCCTTGCAATTGCGGAAAAACTTATCACGCACTTGCTCAAACTCCTCTCGTCCCCGAAACTTACCACTCATACCACGGCGCAGTACATCGGCCTCGGCAAGGCTGAGCCCCGCAAAATAGTGCGCCACCTTAATCACATCCTCCTGATATACCATTACACCATACGTTTCAGGCATGATGTCGAGCATCACCGGATGTGCGTCTTTGCGGCGCTCTGGAAAACGATAACGCAGTATGTATTGCCGCATCATGCCCGAATTGGATACCCCCGGCCTTATCACCGAACTTGCTGCTACCAGGCCGAGATAATCGTCGACTCGCAGCTTTTTCATAAGCATGCGCATGGCCGGCGACTCTACATAAAAACACCCTATCGCTTTGGCATTGCGCAACATATGCTTGATGCGTTCGTCCTGCTTGAACCGCGCTATGTCGTGAATATCAAAGCTATCGGCATCGCCCCCATTTTCGCGAATGAGCCAAAGTGCGTCTTTAATTTTTCCAAGTCCTCGCTGGCTGAGGATGTCAAATTTGTATAAACCAGCGTCCTCTGCCACTACCATGTCGAACATCGTGGTAGGAAATCCTTTGGGAGGTAAAAATGTGCCGCTAAAATAGTGTACGGGCCGGTCGAGTATCAATATCCCCCCTGCATGTATACTTAAGTGATTGGGAAGGTCTTGTAAAAGACTGCCGTATTGAAGTACGGTTTGTGCAATACGGTCTATTTTGTTGGGGTCAAACTTGCCATCGGCTAATTGGTCGATATCGGCCTTGGGTAAACCAAATACCTTACCCAGCTCCCGAACCACTGCACGATACTGAAAGGTAACGTAGGTGCCTAAAAGGGCTACATGCGGAAAACGGGCGAATATAAAGTGTGTAACATCATCCCTGTCGGCCCAAGAAAAATCGATGTCAAAATCGGGGGGATTACGTCGGTATAGGTTGATAAAGCGCTCGAAATACAAGTCAAGCTCAATCGGGTCCACATCGGTTATGCGCAGCAAATAGGCCACCACACTATTTGCCCCGCTCCCCCTGCCTACATAAAAATAGCCCTTGCTACGTGCGTACTTGAGTATCTTCCAGTTGATGAGAAAATACGAAACAAACCGCTTTTGCCTGATAATTTCCAATTCCTTTTCGAGCCGGGTAAGTACCTGCTCGCCGGCTTGCGGGTAGCGGTACGACAATCCCTGATAGGCAAGGTGGCGCATCAACCGGTAATCGAGCTCCTCGTTTCCGGTATAGGTACGTAAGTTCTTGTGGGGAAACTGCTCGCCGTATTCGAAGGTAATCCGGCAACGATCGAGCAGTTGGCGCGTTCGGTACAACAACTCCGGAAAACCGTCGTACCCCTGCAAAAGGCTGTCGAGCGGCCTGAGTTGCTCGTCTTCCCGCCCACAGTCGGCAGCATCCAGCTTACTGAGCAGCGTATTTTTGTCGATAGCACGCAGTAAACGATGCACATTCCAGTCGCGTTTATTCCTGAATGTTGCCGTGGCCAAGGCAACCAAACGGTGTTGTGGCCAGCGTTTTCCCTGCACGCGCAGTCGATTGCATTCGTGTGGTGCAATACCCAGGTACTCGTGCTCTTCCAAACGCCTGCCATCCCAATTGGATAAGGGATATATCACATAAACACCGGCCATAACGGGGGGCCTGCGCGGAAACGCCTCCCCGGCATGTAAATGTGCGCTTAAGTATGCGTTAATTGCCTGATAGGCCACATTATCGGATGCCAGCAGCACATACAACCGCTGGTTACCGTTTCGAAAGTCTACACCCAAAACGGGCCGTATGCCGAATTTGGGGGCAAGCCGTACAAAATCGAGCCCGGCCGAGCTGTTGTTGATGTCGGTAAGTGCCATACAGTCAACCCCGCAAGCTTTTGCCTGCTGTAGCAGCGCCTCGGGCGACATAACGCCGTAGCGAAGCGAAAAGTGACTGTGGGCATTCAGATACATCTGTACGGTTTGGCGTTGGCTTTACACCTTGCACTGTTTAAAGGCTTGGGATTACAATTCGACTATCGACAGCCCTTCCTTCACAAACTATTGCGCAGGACTTGGCTGTAAAATGAGATGATGTTCAGCGGTTGGGACTGCCTTTCAGGCGGTCCACCTCCGTTCGGAGAGCGGTTACCAGCTGCTGTAGCTGTGCGGTGGGCTGCATGAATGGTTCGGGCAACTGAAAACTCAAATAGCCCAAGGCCTTCCAAACTTCCAGTACCTGCCCTACACCAATACGATATGGGGCATACTCGGCATTATCGGAACGTAGCTCCAATTCGGCCTGCTCCCAATGCGCCACCACGCGCTTGTATACCACTCCTTCGTCGCGCGATACCACGATGCACGGCTGGTAGTCGCGTACCGATCGCCAGTCCTGCACATATTCACTAATGATATAGGCACCGCTGGGAACCGGCAACATACTATCGCCCTGTATCTGAAAAATCCGGTACGAACGCTTCGCACCCAACTCTGCCACTGGCAAGTGAAAAGAAGGCAAACGCCCCATATACGTGGTATCGCAATACCCCTCTAGGTAACCCGCAGCAGCACGCACCGGCACAATCGCTATTTGCTCGTCCTGCTGCTCCCGATCGACCAATACTGGCAATACCCGCAGACTACTGCCTCGTACATCGGCAGCAAGCTGACGGGCACTCCCTGCAGGACGCATGAGCAAGTCGCCCACCTCCACCGAAAAAAGCTGACAAAGCTGCATGACGGTTGAAAGCCTGGGCTCCGCACGTCCTTCTTCATACGCACCCACCATCGATCGGTGTACACCCAAGCGGTCGGCCAGCTCCTGCTGTGTCCAACTGCTGCGCTTGCGAAAATGCCGTATGTTTTCTGCCAGGAACAATTTTCTCTTTATTTAAGAATGCTAATTTAATAAGCATTTTGCGTATGCGAGATTTTTTTTTATCAACAGCTACAAACTATTGAGCACTAATTTTCGTAAGTAGAAACAGCTGTTGTATTTACATGGAATTTCTGTTAAAATTAACCATGTCAGGTGCACACAAACGTAACTCTTGTTAGATTTGCAGTCAATGACAAAACTATCTATATACTATCGGTACAAGTATCTTTTGGCAGGACTAGGTAGCTCATTGGACAAAGGAATAACGGTACAAAGAGCCGTAAGAACAGGGCAACTACATAAGATCAAAGGTTTGAGTCAATATAGTGAGCAAGAACTTGAACAACTCATTGACAATATCCGCAGTGCAGCCCGTGAATACTATTTCAAAGGAAAAGTACCCAAGCACTATAGCCAAATATTGAAAAATTATTACCGCTCGGTACTTTATCACATCATCTACGATCGTAATTACAACTAATTCGGCTAATCAAAATAGCGATAGTTGGCCGCTGTCGGGTCCTTTTTCCTCATCCAATTTACGTTTACGAGCAGTAGTCATGCCCATGCCCTCCAGCTTAAGTTCCTGGCTCAATACAAAACGATAATTGGGATAAAGTAGCTCTCCTACGGGCGAAAGAACAGCCGCCGACTTCTCATACACACTTTTTACAGCCGGATCAATGCGGTAAGCATTAAAATCGTCGGCTTCAAACGGACGGAGCAGCGCACTCACCTCAGCCAATGGAACCGAGGTGTCTAACCAAAGGTGTTCGGCCGAACGTGGTAAAATAACGGGCGAACGGTGATGCCCAATGGCCTGAAGGAGCACATTTGCAACCGTGGTAACAATCGCAAAACCATGTATGCTTTCACCGGTTCGCGGGTCTGCATAGGTGTCCCATACCCCGGCCATGGCAAAAGGAGCCAATCCATGACGGGGGTATACCAGCCAAGGCTCGTTCAATTTTGCTTCTTTTGGCCCTTCAATGAAGGCATCGGCTAGTACCAGGCAACGTTGCGAGCGAATAGGCTTGCGAAAAGCCGGCTTTTGAAGAATTCCCATGCCCCCGGTATAGTGCGGGTTGTCGTCGGTATTTTGATCGCCTTCAGCGCGCGCATTGATGAGCAGCATGGGCTTTTGTGCCCACGATGGCGTTAAGCCAAAACGCAAGAGGCGAAGCTCCGACGGTGCATCAGAGGTGATGACAGGCGCCAATTCGCCCGGACAAACATTCGGATTTTGTACCGTTTCGAGACCTTCGGCTGCCGAAACTTGAAATCGCTCCTCAATTACTTTGAGTTGGGTAACTATCGTATATCGTCCGCACATAGCTGCAAAACAAGAGTTTATCTCGTAAAATCAGCACATGGAGAACAAAAACAGCTCATTTTTTTGATTTACACTTTTTAAATAAGCACAGATAGCTATATTTGCAGTCCATTTGCCACGCTCCCTGCCCGGTGCATAGCCATAAGTGCAAAAGGAAAGGTTCCGTAGCTCAATTGGATAGAGCATCTGACTACGGATCAGAAGGTTTGGGGTTCGAATCCCTACGGGACCGCGAAACGTGCAAGTTAACTTGCACGTTTTTTTTTATACCCTTTTTAGGGTAAATTCTACCTCTCCAGATTATTTTATCATAAAATGCACGGTTTTTTTAAACTCGTTTGGTAGCTTGCAACAAGTTAATTCCTTACCCTATGAAAAGAACTCAACGATTGATGAGCCTTGCCGTTGTTGCGGGCAGTTTGTTTTTCGCATCTGTCAGCTCTGCACAGCGTATTGCCGACATCTACATCAACAAAATGTTGCTAAAAGGCGATGATGATGCAGTAGTCAATTTTGTGACCAAAGACTACATGAACGAATCTGGCAAAAACAACACATCATTCGAGATCATCGGTGTGCGTTTGCTCGATAACAGCAACCGCTACCTTGTTTTTGGAAAACATGAAATTACTGCCGACCACAAAGTAAGCGGCGAATCGGTTGACGTAGATATCAACGCTACGCATGGCAAAGATGAGTTGAAATTTCACATGGCTCGTTTCCCACGTTTGAATTACCAATTTGTTGCGCTCAACGAAAATGATGTAAAAGATTTGCTCGAAAACGTGAAGCAGCTTCGTTCAAACTATATCGAAAGCGATACCATAAAGATTAAAGACGAAACACGCTATTTCGTTTATCGCCTGAATAAAGATTTCGCTGTAAGCATGAGCCGTGGTAAAAATGGTGGTTCTGCTAAAACCTTCGAACTTTGGATTGGCACACGTCGCCAGGAAGTGAATAGCGACAAATTCATTCTCATGTTAACTCAATTTTTAGGCACAACCGAATAAGTTTACCTAATCACCCATAAAAAAACCCGCAAAAGCGGGTTTTTTTATGGGCATTCGGGCTGTTTTTATTTGGTTTTAGCACCAGGCTTTGCAATCTGCTCACGCATCGATGTATCGGCTTGGATATTTTGCATTTTATAATAATCCATCACACCGAGCTGACCATTGCGGAACGCTTCGGCCATCGCTATCGGGATTTGAGCTTCGGCTTCAATAACCTTGGCCCGCGACTCTTGCGCTTTGGCCACCATTTCCTGCTCAAGCGCTACAGCCATAGCACGGCGCTCTTCAGCACGCGCTTGCGCAATCTTTTTGTCGGCTTCTGCTTGGTCGGTTTGTAAAACGGCACCAATGTTCTTGCCTACATCGATGTCTGCTATATCTATCGACAAAATTTCAAATGCTGTTCCTGCGTCCAATCCTTTTTGCAGCACAACTTTAGAGATAGAATCGGGATTCTCGAGCACCGATTTGTGGTTGGCCGCCGAACCAATCGACGATACAACCCCTTCGCCTACCCGAGCCAATACCGTTTCTTCGCCTGCACCCCCAACAAGTTGTTTGATGTTCGCACGAACCGTTACCCTTGCTTTGGCAATGAGCTGTATACCATCTTTTGCGACTGCCGCTACGGGAGGTGTGTCGATTACTTTGGGTTGTACCGACATCTGAACTGCTTCAAAAACATCGCGCCCGGCCAAGTCAATGGCCGTGGCTGCTCTGAAATCGAGGGGGATGTTGGCCTTCTCGGCCGAAATAAGAGCTCGAATTACATTGTTCACGTGACCTCCAGCCAAGTAGTGGGTTTCAATCTCGTTACTGGTGAGCTTTAATCCTGCTTTGGTTGCGGTAATTAAAGCATTTACCACGATGGAAGGTGGAACCTTACGAATGCGCATGAGCACCAAATCGAGTATGCTTACGCGCACCCCGCTGAATATGGCCGTTATCCAGAGGTTAATGGGTACAAAATACAGGAACAAAAACAGGACGACGACCACGCCTGCGATGCCGAGTAATAATACAGTCAATTCATTCATACTATTGGGTTAAGTTTTTTTACTAAAATTTTCATACCATCCACGGATACAATTTCCACCGCCGTTCCAGGTTCGGCAAAGCCATCAATTAACTCGGCTTCTACTTCAAAATCGTGTATTTTAATTGTTCCTGAAGGTCTCATCCTGCTTAGGGTAACAGCGGTTTCTCCCAGCTGAATGGAAACGGGTAGCTCATTTGCTTTGGCGTCAATCTGCTCGTCGAGCGAAAACCGCTTCCAGAATCGAGTTTTTACACTTCTTACGATCACAAATACCGATAACGCTCCCGTAACCAACAAGCTAATATTCCCAACAAGAGCGCCATACAGCGCATAGACGTAGTAAATGCCAAACCCCAGCAAAATTATCCCGGCAATCCCAACAAAGGTCACGCCCGGCACAATAAATAATTCCAAAAACAAAAGGAATAAGCCTAAGAGGACTAAAAAAATAAGGGTTATCGCCATGGCCTCAAATTACAGCTTTCTATCGGTTTAATGGAAAGATTCGAGAAGCATTTGACGAAGTACAGGAATTCCTTCGCTGGCTGGCTGCATAAGCGTTGTCCAATTGGCCCCCATGGTCCCTAACGGCTCGGGGTCGATTAAAAAAGCGGGTATGGTAGGACGTATTTCATGAACCAAATTGGCTGCCGGGTATACCTGCAATGAAGTTCCTACCACCACAAAAATATCGGCAATGTGAGCCAAGCGGATTGCCTCATTCATAGCAGGTACTGCTTCTCCAAACCAAACAATATTGGGTCGAAGCTGACTGCCTCTCGGGCACTTTTGTCCGTACGCCAAATCCTCCTTCCATTCAAAAATCAACGAGGGGTCGAGACTACTTCGCAACTGATCCAGTCGGCCATGGAGATGCAAAACACGCATGGAACCTGCCTTTTCATGCAGCAGATCGACATTCTGTGTAATGATGTGTACTTCGAAATCTGATTCAAGCGCTGCCAGCGTTTCGTGCCCCCGATTGGGTTGAGCAGCCATAGCGCTATTACGCCGCATATTGTAAAAATCGATCACCAATCGAGGGTTCTTGCGCCAGCCTTCGATACTTGCTACCTCCATGATGTCGTAGCCTTCCCAAAGGCCACCTGCCCCTCTAAAAGTTGCCAAACCACTTTCGGCGCTGATGCCTGCGCCACTCAGCACAACCAAACGCTTTTTCATTCGACCACGCCTCCGTATTTCTTTTGTTTACTGTAATAAACATCTTCGAGCCAGTCGATTCGGACCCCTTTTGACGTTGATGCATGCACAAAACGACCGTTTTGCAGGTAAATACCAACATGCCCAACTCGACCGCTCTTATTCAAATCGAAAAAAACCAAATCGCCAAATTCCAGCGCATCCATTTTTTTCTTACGTGCTGTTTTGTACAAATCGGAGGTAGTTCGTCCAATTTCCTTGTTATAGTTGACTAAATAAAACTGATGCACAAAACCCGAACAGTCAACCCCTTGTGTGCTGTTGCCACCTAATCGGTAGGGAGCACCCCACCAGGTATCTATAAATCTGTAATATTTGAGGTATGCTGTTGGAATTTGCTCGTCAACCAATACGCTATACTTTTCAAGAAGTTTTCGGTCCGACGCACTCAACTCAACGCCTGATCTACGTTTGCAGGCTCCAAACGTTACACTCAAAATTAGAAGTACAAGACCTCCCCGCTTCACTCTTCTTCGCGTTGTACCGTTTCTATAGTAAAGGCAGGGATACAAAACGACCAATATTCTACTTCTTCTTCAAAAGGGTTGCTGTACCGTACGCGCGTACCCTTGCGTACCAAAACACTTTCGCCAGGACCTAAAACCAATACTTCTCCGTCTAACTCAAACTGTTTTCTTCCACGAATCACAACCGTTACCTCATCAAACAGTGGCGTTTGAAATGGCTCGCTCCAAGCTGGAGGCGCTATCATATGGGCAACACTCAACTGAGCATCGCCACTAGAGGCTTTGCCGATATGTTCCTCAATTAATTTTCCATCGGTTGTTGGTACTACAAATGGTTTTTTATTTCTGAAATAGGCAGCCATAGCTAGTTGAGGTAAGGTTGAAGGGTTACATGCGTTCAGGGGCTTCAATACCAACCAGAGCTAAACTTTTGCGTATGGCTCGGGCGGTTTTATCGGCCAAAAATAATCGGAACAATTTGCGAGCTTGGTTCTCTTCGTTTAACACGGGGCAGTCGTGATAAAAACGGTTGAACGCCGTCGCTAAATCGTAGGCATATTGGCAAATCAAAGCTGGACTATAGCGCTCTTTTGCTGCAGCAACAGTTAGTTGATAGTCCAAGAGCAACTTCATCAATTCGCGCTCAGCTTCGGCCAATTCGGTTGGTTTTGGAGCATTGGACCAAGCCAAATTTAAGGCTTCTGCCTTTCGCAATATGCTTCGAATTCGCGCATGGCTATATTGGATAAATGGCCCCGTATTGCCTTGAAGATCGATAGATTCTGCGGGGTTGAACAACATGCGTTTCTGCGGATCGACTTTCAGGATGAAATATTTCAATGCGCCAAGTCCTATGATTCGGTATAATTGCTCCTTCTCTTGTTCGTTCAGCCCTTCCAATTTACCCGACTCATTGGTTTTTTCTCGCGCAGCATCGATTACTTCGGCAATTAAATCGTCGGCATCCACGACCGTTCCTTCACGCGACTTCATTTTGCCGCTCGGGAGATCCACCATGCCGTAACTCAAGTGGTAACAATTGCTGGCCCAGTGGTAACCCAACTTCTGAAGTACCTTAAACAGCACTTTGAAGTGGTAATCTTGTTCATTTCCAACCGTATAAACCATGCTGTCCATTTTCCACTCCTTGTAACGCTCAATGGCGGTACCAATGTCCTGAGTCATGTAAACAGCGGTACCATCACTTCTTAACAGCACCTTTTCGTCTAACCCGTCGTTGCGTAAGTCTACCCAGATTGAGCCATCGTCTTTTTGGTAAAAAACGCCCTTTTCTACACCTTCCAGCACCTTATCCTTACCTAAAACCCACGTTTGTGATTCGTAGTAGTTTTGATCAAAATCGACTCCGAGCTGTTTATAGGTAGCATTAAACCCGGCATATACCCAGCTGTTCATGGTCGACCACAATTCCAATATTTCTGAGTCGCCGGCTTCCCATTTCCGCAGCATTTCTTGGGCTTCGAGTAGAATTGGCGCTTGCTTCTTGGCTTCTTCTTCACTTGCACCCTTTTCAACTAAGATTTGCTGTTCTTCCCGGTAAGCTTTGTCGAAAGCCACATAATACTTTCCAACAAGGTGATCGCCTTTTAAACCTGAGGTTTGTGGCGTTTCACCTTGACCAAACTTTTGCCAAGCCACCATCGACTTACAGATATGTATGCCACGGTCGTTGATAATTTGAACTTTTACCACATCGTCGCCAGCTTCGGCCAGGATTTTACTCACAGAATAGCCAAGTAGGTTGTTGCGAATGTGGCCAAGATGTAAAGGCTTGTTGGTATTGGGCGACGAATACTCGACTACCGTTTTCTGACCTGAAGGTGCTAAGGCGGTCGCCTCCAAGTTGTTCATATGGGCTAGCCAATAGGCATCGCTGAGGCTGATGTTGAGGAAGCCTTGTACCAGTGAAGTATCTGCAACTAGCTTGCCTTGTTCGAACTGAATTTCATGCAGCACTTCTGCCAATTCAGCCCCTAACTGCTGCGGATTGGTTTTAAGTACTTTGGTTAATGAAAAGATAACCAATGTAATATCGCCCTTGAATTCTTTTCGAGTAGGCTGAAAAACCAAGCTCAGGTCGCTTTCAGAAACTTGGTATTTTTTGGTTATATATGCCAGTATAGCATCAGAAAGTGTACTCTGGTGATTCAGCATACTTACAAAATAGATTGATTAGAAATAGAATTTGCCACCTTCACTAAGATCTCGAAGGCAGTTTCGGCCATAATATTTTCTTTGTCGAGAGTAGGATTCACCTCAACCATTTCGAAACAAACCACCTTAGGGCTTGACACCAAATTTTGAAGCAGTTTGCCCGCCTCACGTTCATTGATACCATTCGGGACTGGTGTTCCGGTACCCATGCTTACTTTCGGGTCCATGCTGTCCACATCGAAAGAAACATAAATGATATCGCATTTATCGAGTGTAGACAAGGCTTCAAAAGCTACTTTTTCCACGCCTCTTTTGCGCACATCGGATACCGAGAAATTTCGGATTTTATTTTTTTGAATCAAGTACTGTTCTTGAGGCTCTACATCCCTAACGGCGATAAAAACCAAATCTTCAAAGCTCACCTTAGCCTTTGGTCCACCTATTTGTTTGATTTTCTCCCAATATTCTACCGTTTTGTCGTCCGGTACATTTACCCGATTTTCGAGATTGTCTTCGCTGGTTGCCATGGCCAGCGACATGCCATGCATATTCCCCGAAGGTGTAGTGAATGGCGAATGTAAATCGGCATGAGCATCTACCCAAATTACACCCAGGCGTTTTTTCGGATAGGCCATTTTGATTCCAGCTATGGTTCCTGCAGCCGTGCTGTGATCGCCTGCCAAAACGATAGGAAATTGATTTTTCCGAAGACTTTCGGCAACTAGATTACTGGTATTCTGCAGCACTTCGTAAATACCATCTACATATCGAGCAAATGGATGACGTACGGGCTCGTACAATAACTCATTACGGTCGGGCACGCTAATGCCCTTCATTTTGAGAAAAAACTTCGAAGCGAAGTCGTGTGCAGCGATTTTTATGGCATCTACTCCCAAGCTCGCGCCACGAGTTCCGGCGCCCAGTTCTGAGCGGATTTCAATGAGCTGTAATTCTGACATAAAGTGTGCTTATAACGTCCGAAAAAACTAAATTTGCGCTCGATAAAACAAGCTTTTCGGCCGATGCAAAGTTACGCAGAATTTCTCGACTTAAGTGTCGGGTTCCCACAGGATGGATTTAAGCTCATTGACGATGAGTTGTACTTCCACGACATTAACCTGATGGAGCTGGCAGAGACTTTTGGTACACCCCTACGGTTTACCTATGTTCCGTTGATTTCCGACAAAATTCAGATGGCTAAAAAGTTGTTTAACGATGCCATTCAAAAACACAACTACCAAGGCACCTACACCTATTGCTATTGTACCAAAAGCTCACATTTTAAGCACATACTCGAAGAAGCGCTGAAAAACGACATCCATCTCGAAACTTCTTCGGCCTTCGATATTCCAATCATCGAAGCACTCGAACGCAAAGGCATGATCACCAAAGACATCATGGTGATTTGCAATGGCTTCAAAAAGGATTCGTACAAAGAAAACATCGTAGATATCATCCACGACGGTTTCAGGAACGTAATTCCGGTGCTCGACAACAAGGAAGAGTTTAACTATTACGCGAATGAACTAGAAGTACCTGTAAGCATAGGCATACGCGTTTCGGTAGAAGAACAACCCGATTATCCGTTTTATACAAGCCGTTTAGGCATACGTGGTGACGAAGTGAACGACTTCTATCTGAGTAAAATCAAAGAAGACGATAATTTCAAGGTGAAGCTTCTCCACTTTTTCGTTAGCTCTGGATTCAACGACACCCAACACTTTTGGAACGAATTAGAGAAGTTTGTGAACGTATACGTAAAGCTTAAGAAAATCAATCCCGATCTGGAAATGATTGATATTGGAGGTGGTCTTCCGTTTAAGAATAGCTTGAGCTTCGACTACGATTACGAATACATGATCAGCGAAATTGTAAATCGCATCAAAACCATTTGCAACGACAACGACATACCTGAGCCGAACATCGTAACCGAATTTGGAAGTTTTACCGTAGCTGAGGCAAGCGGTATCATTTTTAAAGTTTTGGGACGCAAACAACAAAACGATCGCGAAAAATGGTTGATGGTCGACGGCAGTTTAATTACCATGTTGCCAGACGTATGGGCCATGAATCAAAAATTTATATTGCTTCCACTCAACAACTGGGATTCGGAATACGAACGCGTGAATCTAGGTGGCATCACCTGCGATGGGCTTGATTTTTACAAAACGGAGCAAAACATTGCATCGACCTTCATGCCCAAAACGCGAAAAGCGCAATATGTAGGCTTTTTCCATACGGGCGCCTATCAAGAAACGCTCAGCGGGACGGGCGGTATCCACCACTGTTTGATTCCTACTCCCCGCCACGTGCTCATTCGTAAAACCAAAGAAAACAATCTCGATTACCAACTTTTTCAGGAAGAACAAAGCAGTAAACAAGTTCTGAAAATTCTCGGCTACTGATTTTGACTCTGAAAATAATTCATCTATATTTGCAACCCTATTTGAAAAGCTAAAGTCATGGGAGTTACCTCGCTGAAAAGAAAAGCCCGCAAAAACCGCACTGTATCACGTCAGCGCACACAGGGTCTGAAAAAGTCAAAGCTTGGCACATACGCTAAGCCAAAAACCGAAGAAAATAACGAAGGCAACGCCGAATAAGGTTTGCTTTGCGACAATAAAAAAGCCGGTATCCATCGATACCGGCTTTTTTTGCGTGTAGTCTCTTCTGCTTATTTTTTGGGTGTACGAACTACATCCCACGATCGGTCGCCCAGCAACTTGACCGTAGCAACGAAGGTGAATTTCAGACTTTTACCCCATTCTTCGGGCGAAAGCATCGAAAGCAAGCGGCTCCCGTTGTCGCGCTCGTATAAATGGTATTGCTGACCGATAACCGGCTCAAAATTCATATCGGCAGCATAAATTTCTTCGGCCACCTTTACTCTGTTTTCAATTTCTCGAACTTGCTCCATCAGCAATTCGGCTTGCTTCCTGAGCATGCTTATTTGCAAATCGGCCTGTTGCGCCACCGTTTCTAGTGCTACACTCTTCAGCTTGCCTTTATCGATAGGCCTGATGATGGGCGATGCCACATGTGTGGGCATGGGTGCCAAGGCGGCGCGACCTTCCCAATAACTAAACTCTTCGGTGGTATTTTCGGAGATTGACATGAAATTATTTGAGACGAAACAAAATTACATTGCTATTGTTTCGTTTTCGTTAAAGTGGTGGATAACTGAACTTTCTGGTAATATAAAAAGTTGTATCTTTGCGGCTTTGTTAGAGCCGAAACTTCTGACATTCACCTTATCATTCAATATAATCTATGCGTCAGCTAAAAATCACCAAGTCGATCACCAATCGCGAAAGCCAATCGTTAGAGAAGTATTTGCAGGAAATCGGCAAGGTGGATCTGATTACACCTGAAGAAGAAGTAATCCTGGCCAAACGAATCCGCGAAGGTGACCAAAGGGCCTTAGAAAAGCTCACCAAAGCCAACCTACGATTTGTTGTTTCTGTTGCCAAGCAGTATCAGAACCAAGGTCTAACCTTGTCTGACCTCATCAACGAGGGTAATCTGGGCTTGATTAAAGCCGCGAAACGTTTCGATGAAACCCGCGGATTCAAATTCATCTCTTATGCCGTTTGGTGGATTCGCCAGTCGATTCTTCAGGCTTTGGCCGAACATTCACGTATCGTACGTTTGCCTTTGAACCGCGTAGGTTCGTTGAACAAAATAGGTAAAGCTTTCTCGCAACTCGAGCAACAATACGAAAGAGACCCATCGGTAGAAGAGCTTGCTGAGATGCTTGAAGTATCGACAGATGAAGTAGAGAGCACCTTAAATATTAGCGGTCGTCACATTTCGATGGACGCACCTTTTGTGCAAGGTGAAGAAAACACCCTACTCGACGTACTTGTGAACGACGATGCGCCTAAATCTGACAGCATTCTCATGCAAGAATCGTTGTCGGCCGAAATCGATCGTTCATTAGCTACCCTTACCGAACGCCAGCGTGAAGTAATTAAGCTCTACTTCGGCATCGGTTTGGATCACGGCATGTCGCTAGAGGACATAGGCGAAAAATTCGACCTGACCCGTGAGCGCGTTCGCCAAATCAAAGACAAAGCCTTGAAACGCTTACGCCACACTTCGCGTAGCAAAATGCTCAAAGCATACTTGGGTAACTAATCCCTTGTAATACACCTGATGAAAAGCCGGCAGTTGTCCGGCTTTTTCATTTCCTGAACGTTCGGGAAGATGTTATACCACGCAAATCGTCACGCATTTAATCGACAGAAAACTTATTTTTGCCTTTCTTTTAGCCGTACATCATGTTTGAAAAACTCACCGACCGCTTAGACCAGGCCTTCAAAACCCTGAAAGGCGAAGGCCGAATTTCTGAAATAAACGTAGCCGAAACCATGAAGGAAATCCGCAGAGCCCTGCTGGATGCCGACGTGAGCTATAAAATTGCCAAAGAATTCACGGACACGGTGAAAGAAAAAGCGCTCGGACAAAACGTAATCAAAAGCGTTTCGCCAGGCCAACTCCTTACCAAAATCATGCACGAAGAACTCACCCATTTGATGGGCGGGAGTTATTCTGACATCAATACCAAAGCCAGCCCTAGCGTAATTCTAATTGCCGGTTTACAAGGTTCGGGTAAAACCACATTTTCGGGCAAGCTCGCCAATATGCTCAAGGAAAAAGGCAATAAGGTGCTGCTTGTAGCAGGCGACGTTTACCGTCCCGCGGCTATCGACCAGTTGAAAGTCCTGGGCGGACAAATCGGGGTTGATGTTTATACGGAAGAAGGAAACAAAAATCCAGTTGTTATCGCCGAAAATGGCGTTAAAAAGGCCAAATCAGAAGGCTATCGCATCGTTATTGTGGATACAGCGGGTCGTTTGGCTGTAGACGAAGCCATGATGAACGAGATTGCCAACGTTCATAGCACTGTGAAACCACACGAAACCCTATTTGTGGTTGATGCCATGACCGGCCAAGATGCGGTAAACACAGCCAAAGCATTTAACGATCGCTTGAATTTCGACGGGGTTGTATTAACCAAATTGGATGGCGATGCCCGTGGTGGTGCAGCCTTAACTATTTCATATACTGTAGGAAAACCGGTAAAATTTATCAGCACTGGCGAAAAAATGCAGGCGCTGGACGTTTTTCACCCCGACCGTATGGCCCACCGGATATTGGGTATGGGCGACGTAGTTTCGTTGGTAGAGCGGGCACAGATGCAAATCGACGAGGAAGAAGCAGCGCGACTGTCCAAGAAGATTTCAAAAAACCAATTCGACTTTAACGACTTCATCAGCCAGATTCAGCAAATCAAAAAGATGGGCAACCTTAAAGATTTGATGGGCATGATACCCGGTATGGGCAAAATGATCAAAGACATCGACATCAGCGACGATGCCTTTAAGCATGTAGAAGCGATAATCCAAAGCATGACTCCCGTTGAACGCAGCAACCCCGACTTGATTAACGGCAGCCGCAGGAAACGTTTGGCAGACGGTTCGGGCACCTCCATTCAGCAGGTAAATCAGCTGTTGAAACAGTTCAACGACATGAAGGCCATGATGAAAAAAATGAACGCCATGGGAGCTGGTGGCAAAGCACCGAAAATGCCGTTTCGCAGATAATACCCAAAAATATCGTCAATTATAGACGTCAAAGTTGGAGAAAAGCCAAAATGGCTTATCTTTGCGGTTCGTTTTAAAACAACGTTCAATGTCAGTTAAAATTAGATTACAGCGTCATGGTAAGAAAGGTAAGCCTTTCTTCCATATTGTGGTGGCAGATGCACGTGCTCCGAGAGACGGGAGATTCATTGAGCGTTTGGGTATTTACAACCCGAACACCAACCCTGCCACCATCGATCTTAATGTCGACAAGACCCTTGAGTGGGTATTCAACGGCGCACAGCCAACGGATACTTGTCGTGCCATCCTCAGCTACAAAGGCGTGATGATGAAAAAATACCTTCAGGAAGGTGTTCGTAATGGTTTGTTTGATCAGGCAGAAGCCGACAAACGTTTTGCAACTTGGTTGACTGAAAAGGAAAACAAAGTAAGTGGCAAAAAAACCAACTTATTGACTGCTAAGCAAAAAGCCGACAAGGCTCGTATGGAAGCAGAAGCGAAGGTGAAAGAAGCTCGTGCAGAAGCTATTTTGAAGAAAAATAGTGTAGTTGCCGAGGAAGTTGCTGAAGAAGTTGCAGAGGAAGCTCCTGCTGCAGCAGATGAAGCAAGCGAAGAAACCGCAGCAGAATAAGTTTGAAGCGCGACGAGCTTTTTGAAATCGGTTACATCGAAAGAGTACACGGTTACAAGGGTGAACTAGTGGTTCAGCTCGACGTAGACAATCCGAAAGATTACCAGAAGTTGGGATCAGTTTACCTGGACATCAAAGGTAAATTGGTCCCATTTTTTATTACTGCCAGCAAATTGCATGGTAAATCCGGCTTGTTGGTACAATTCGAAGACGTAGATGCCGAAGTCGCAGAAGATTTGACAGGAACAGGTGTTTTTTTACCGATCACACAGCTACCGCTACTATCCGACGACCAGTATTATTTTCATGAATTGCGAGGGATGAAAGTAGTGGATGACCACAAAGGTGAGCTGGGTTTGGTGCTGGATGTTTACGAAACACCTCAGCAGTACTTGCTCGCATTTGAACATCAGGCCAAGGAAATTCTCGCGCCATTGAACGACGAAATTGTTTATCGTGTAGACAAGCGTTTGAAAATCGTTCATACTCGACTACCCGAAGGCCTGCTCGAAGTTTATCTCGACTAAGATGCGTATCGACATTCTATCGGTAGTACCAGAATTACTGCATAGTGTACTCAACCACAGTATACTTAAGCGTGCTCAAGAAAAAGGCATAGCCGAAATTCACGTCCACAACCTGCGCGACTATACCAACGACAAATACCGCCAAGTGGACGATTACCCCTATGGTGGAGGTGCTGGCATGGTCATGCTCATTGAGCCCATACACAAGTGTATTGAGCACCTAAAAAGTGAACGTGACTATACCGAAATCATCTATATGTCGCCCGACGGCGTTTTGCTCGATCAGCCTTTATGCAATCGCTTGGCCACAAGAGCCGGCAATTTAATTTTATTGTGTGGGCATTATAAAGGAGTAGATGAACGGGTACGGGAACATTTGTGCACGATGGAGATTTCGGTTGGGAATTTTGTATTAACTGGCGGAGAATTGGCTGCTGCCATTGTGGCCGACTCGGTAATACGTTTACTACCTGGTGTACTCAACGACGAAACTTCTGCCCTTTCCGATTCATTTCAAGATAATTTAATAGCACCGCCCGTATATACTCGTCCTGCCAATTACCTTGGCTGGCAGGTTCCGGAAGTGTTACTTTCGGGTCATTTCGGAAAAATAGAGCAATGGCGGCACGACCAATCTATAAAACGTACACGCGAACGACGCCCTGGCTTATTAGACGCCGAATAAATGAGCATTTTTTACTAGGTTTCGTTTTCGCATTCCGCGAAATAGTCGTATAATTGCAACTCGTTTGAAAAACGCACAATTTTAGACACATGGACCTCGTAAAATTCGTTGAACAAAACACAGTTGGTACTCAAGTTCTGCCAAGCTTTAAAAGTGGCGACACCGTAGCTGTACATTATAAAATCAAAGAGGGTAACAAGGAGCGTATTCAGGTTTTCCAAGGCGTTGTGCTTCAGCGCAGGAACTCAGGAGTATCTGAAACTTTTACTGTACGTAAAGTATCTAACGGTATTGGCGTAGAGCGTATTTTCCCTGTAGTATCTCCTATGATTGAGAAAGTAGACATCGTGAACCGTGGTATCGTTCGTCGTGCTAGATTATTTTACCTCCGTGATGCACGTGGTAAAAATGCACGTATCAAAACCAAGCGCGGTTAATTCCCAAGCTCTTAATTAAAAAGCCGTTAATCCTGCGATTAACGGCTTTTTTTATGTCCAATTAGGTTCTTTTGCTAGAGTTCTCCAATATCCTCGTTCCAGAGTTCTGGTTTGTTGGCAATAAATCTGGTCATCATCTCTACACACTCTGGCAAATCGAGATCGACTACTTCAACCCCGTTTGCCTCCATAAATGCGCGTGCGCCAGAAAAAGTGCGCGATTCTCCCACAATAACCTTGGGTATTCGAAACTGAACAATGGTACCAGCACACATATAACAAGGCATCAAAGTACTGTAAATAACGGTATCGCGGTAAGAGCCAACACGGCCGGCATTAAACAAACAGTCCATTTCTCCGTGTAAAATTGGATTATTCTCCTGCACACGTTTATTGTGGCCCGTGGCAATCATCTTTCCGTCTTTCACCAAGACCGAACCAATAGGAATCCCTCCTTCGGCCAATCCTTTTTCTGCTTCGGCAATAGCGGCCAGCATGAATTCATCGGTGGTTGTTGCCATATCAGTTCAGTTTTGCATCTGCTTTTCGTCTGGCTTCGGCCATAATCGCATCGGCTTTTTGATTGGCTTCGGCCTCCAGTCGGTTGGCTTTTTCGTTGGCTTGTTTCCTGATACCTTCAGCCGCCTTTTCGGCAGCAACTTTTTTAATTGGGTTGTTTCCAGCTTCGGCAATTACCTTCCTTGCTGTAGCCTCCCCCTCTTGACGAACCAAATCAGCAGCTCTTTTTCCCTCAGCTTTAACGCGATCGGCCTGAACTTGCGCCTCAGCAAGAATTTTATTGGCTTCCTCGCGTGCACGCTGCTTTTGCTTATCCAATTCTGCTTTTGCTTTGGCTTCGGCTTCTTGGCGTTGTCGTTCTAATTCTTGTTTAGCCCGTTCGGCTTCGGCCCGTGCACGGTCTTCCAATTCTTTCTTCTTTTTATTCAGTTCGTCAATCGCCTGCTGCTTCAAATCGGCCCCGGCATCCCCGACCATACTTGCGAGGGAAACCTCAACTTTTGGATCGGTAACCGTGCCTGTGGTGCGCACTTTTACGTTCACCGTTTTACTTACGTTCACGTTCACGCCCTTATTCGCCGCTTGAGCAAGCAGTCCGTTGATGGCTGTATTTGCTGGCCCGAGTAATTCACGGGGTACCTCCATCACAATGCTGTAATCGATGGTCATGTCGAAGCCATTGGAGCCACTCACGGTCATCTTGATACCCTCATGGGTGATATCAAATGGTTGGAGATAAATTCTGCCATTCTCAAACTCAAAAGAGATGTTTACATTTTGTAAGCTTAACGACTTAAGGCGATTGAGTTTGGTAAGCTCAGCAATTTTTTCAAGCGGCTGAAACCCTGAAATGGTGGCGTTTGGAATTTTAATCAAGCCACCGCCAGTCATGCTATTCAAATCAGGGCTCATGTCGGTGAGCAAATTGGCATTCAATTGAAAACCTGTGCTGAATTTGCCTGAAGTGTACTGCCCAATAGGGGCAATTTTCTGCATGGTGACAAATGTGGTGAAGGTCTCCTTGATGTCGAAATTCTGCATGCCAATATTAAACTTCACTTCGGGTCTTTTCGGGTTTACCGAACTGTAACTTCCTGAAGTTTGAATTGCTCCCCCCAACAGATTCAAGCCTACTTCATCGAAACCCACCGACTGATCACGTAAGAGTAAATTACCCTGCAAATTCGTGATCTCCATATTGTCGTAGAGCACCTTCTTAAAATTGGCATTCAGTTTAAAATCAATCGTATTCGGAATCTCAATAACCGAAAGAGCCGAGCTATCGGTGGCTGGTGTTTCTTCATCTGCCTGGGAAGGTGGTCCCATCAATTCATTCAAATTGAGTAAAGAGCTGTTTACATTAAAATTGCCTTTGAGCTTGTCTTCACCAAAGTAAAATGCAAGCAAATTGTCAATCCTGCCATTGGCACGTATGTCAGATGTGCCCATGCGAGCATTAAAGTCGCTGAGTGAAACAAACTGTGGACTAAAGCTCAACCCAATTCGTTTTACCTCTACTCCTTGCTTTAAATCGGCATTGCTAACAAAAAAATCTTCAAGCAACATATCGCCTGAAACGGTGATGTCTTTGTACATGCCAGAACTGATGGCATTTACCCGCCCACTTGCGGTTACTGCAGCACTAAACTTACCACGTAAGTCTTTGACCATATCGCCCGGAATGAACGATTTAACTTTGTCAAAGTCAATTTTCGCATTTAATGCAGCATTGATGGTCGGGTCACTGATGGGCTTGGTCGTATACAACCTAAAATCGAACGGATTACCTGCCAAGTCCATGCTGAATTTCTTCAGGTCAACCACTGTTGCATCAAAATCACCGTTTGGATTATCGATTTTCAAGTCCATAAAGATGTCCTTCACGGCAGCCGGAAGATCGGGGTATTGGAAGTAACCCTGATCTACCCCTAGCTTAAAAGCAAAAGCGGGCATACGGGTATCGTTGTAGGTACCCTTGAGCATACCATCGAAGGTAAATTTGCCTTTGGTCTTGATGTCTTTAAAATAATCGTTAAACATGCCAGGTACCACCGACAACAAGGCCCGGAAGTCGCTTTGCGGTGTGCTGAACTTCAGGTCCATCGTGATGTCGTCGGTTGGCATCGCTACGCTGCCTGCAAGCTTCATTTCAAGCTCGTTCAACTGTAACTGATTATCGGTAAAGGTGAAACTGAAGGCCGGCATATTGATGGCGATCGGTACATCTAACGTGGCTTTAGCCTTGCTGATGTATGCTACACCTGCATAAGCATAGGTAAGCGACCTGATTTCGGTGAAGGTGTTTAACACAAAATCGTCTTGGGTGAAATCGCCTTTACCGCTGTGTTCAATACCCAAAATTTCTGCCTTTTGGTTGTAAAACTTATCGTCGTAAACGATATCAATATTACTGAGGCTATATTTTTTGATACCGAACTTGAAAGCTGATGCTTCTGTGCTTGTATCGATTGTTGTACTCGTGTCAGGCAACATGATGTCGTAATTCGCTTGCCCACTCGCCAATACGCGTACATGTACTTTTCCGTCGGCTGCTGCGATATTGCGTATAGCGATGTCCTCACCTCGGATTACCGGCATGAGATTCATTGAAATACTAAAATCACCTACACGAATTAGGGTATCTAAGGCAAAAGTGTCCTTACCAACAATTGAAAAGTCGGTTACACTCAAACTGAGGTTGGGGAAATCGCGAAACAATGAAACCGACAGATCACCGAATGAAACGGTTGCATTCAGATTTTCATTGACGGTTTTCAAAGCCATGGCTTTGAGCTTATCTTTATAAACCAAGGGCAAAATGATAGCTGCGGCCAATAAAACGGCGATAAAACCAGCCAAGGTGAGCAGGATTTTTTTCTTCATACGAATAGCATCAGTCTGAACAAAAATAAGCATTGCACATTCAAGCAAGCCTATTCTATTTGCACAATTCTAAACTATTTCAACGTCGAAGATCTTGGCAAATTGTCGGATAAAAGCAGCACTCACCTCTGCAAAATTCAAGTCTCCTCCTTTTTCTGCCGACATGCTGGTTACAGCCTTATCGTCGATGCCGCAGGGTACAATGTGCGAGAAATAATCAAGTTCTGTATTGATATTTAACGCGATACCGTGCATGGTGACCCATCGGCTCGTACGAACACCCATCGCGCAAATTTTGCGCGCGTTTTCCTTATCGGCGTCCAACCATACACCGGTAAAACCCGGGTATCGCTCCCCAACGATTGAAAATTCAGCCAAGGTTGCAATCACCACTTCTTCGAGCGAACGCATGTACCAATGGATGTCGGTGCGCAGCTGCTCCAAATCTAAAATCGGATAAGCCACTAACTGCCCCGGGCCATGAAAGGTGATATCGCCGCCACGGTTTATTTTGTAGTATTTAATTCCCTTGTCGGATAGGGCCATTTGATCGAGTAGCAAATGGCTCTCTTTGCCACTTTTCCCTAGGGTATAAACTGGCGGATGCTCTACCACAAGCAAGTCGTGGGCTATCGAAACTTGATGTTCGGAATGGAATTCCCGGTTTGCCGTCTTCGTGGCAAGTTTTTCAGAGAATAATGTTTCCTGATACTCCCAGGCCTCCTGATAATCCATCAAGCCTAGCTCATGTAACTTCACGGATATCATACAGGAACGTAGGTCTCGAGCAGCTGGCAAGCAGGCTCAGGAGATAACTGAATGGAGGCAACTGCTTCGGCTGGTACCAGTACGGTGTCGCCCAAGGCTAGAAACACTTCATTACCCGCCGCTTCGAGCGTACACGCACCACCTGTGCAGATGTAGATCACAAACGAATCTAAGTCTTGGAAGTTGCGCGTCACCTTCAGGTCGAAGGTTATTTTATTCGTTTCAAAATACTGTGCTTTAACAAGTTGAACCACTTTATTTACATCGTCGGTATAAGCAGTTTTGTACGGCGCACGGTTGTTAAAATCAAGTACTTCTACAGCTTTGTCGTTGTGTAATTCTCTTTTATTCCCTTGGTCGTCGGTCCGATCAAAATCATAAATTCGGTACGTGATGTCGGAGGTTTGTTGGATTTCGGCTATCAAAAGTCCGGCACCAATGGTATGTATTCTGCCCGATGGCAAAAAGAAAACATCACCCGCTTCCACTTGTTCGCGGTTCAAAAGCGACATCAATTCCCCATCGGCTAAGGCTTTTAAGTACGCTTCTCTTGTGGTATCGCGGTTAAAGCCAGCTATCAAAGTTGCCCCTTCATCGGCATCCAATACATACCACATTTCGGTTTTACCCTTACACCCATGCATACGCATGGCTTGTTCATCGTTCGGATGCACTTGAATACTCAAATCTTCGCGGGCGTCCAAAAATTTGATGAGCAACGGAAACTCGTGTGGACTGTCGCGAAATACGCGATTGCCAACTAAAGAAGACCCGTATTGCTCAAAAAGCTCATGGAGTGACTTCCCTGCCAGCGGACCCGCGTTCACTCGGGTAAAATCACCCTTAACCCCTGAAATTTCCCAGCTTTCACCACAATTAGATGCGCTTCCAAAATCTTTACCGAGCACAGTTCTGATTTTATCACCTCCCCAAATTTTGGGTTTGAAGATGGGTTCAAATTGCAAAGGGTATAAGGTCGATTTCATTGTTTCATTTTTTTCCAGTGGTTTATCAATCCGTTGGTGGATGAATCGTGCGAACTAACGGGCTCATCGTGCATTAATTCTGGTAAGATGCGGTTGGCTAACTGTTTACCCAATTCCACTCCCCACTGATCAAAACTGTAAATATTCCAAATAATTCCCTGTACAAAAATTTTGTGCTCGTATAGGGCAACGAGCATACCTAGAGTTCGCGCATCGAGCTTCTTGACCAATATGCTATTGGTGGGTCGGTTACCTTCAAAAACTTTGAAGGGCGCTATTTTTTCTATTTCTGTATCAGATAAACCAAGTTTATTTAGCTCCTTAATGACTTCGTCGAGCGATTTACCGTTCATCAAAGCTTCGGTTTGGGCAAAATAATTGGCCATGAGCTTTTCATGATGGTCGCCCAATGCATTCCAACTTTGAGCAGGTGCTATAAAATCACAGGGGATAAGCTGAGTACCTTGATGGATGAGTTGATAAAAAGCATGTTGACCATTCGTGCCAGGCTCCCCCCAAATGATGGGACCTGTAGCATAATTCACCCGATTACCATCGCGTCCTACGTACTTGCCGTTACTTTCCATATTGCCTTGTTGGAAATACGCTGCAAAGCGATGCAAATATTGGTCGTACGGTAAAAGCGCTTCGGAAGATGCCCCATAAAAATTGGTATACCACAGGCCTAGTAACGCGAGCAATACTGGTGCGTTTTCGCGCAGAGGGGCTGTCCTAAAGTGCTGATCCATGCGATAAGCCCCTTCCAGAAGTTCTTCGAACTGATCGAAACCGATGGCTAAAACAATCGAAAGGCCGATGGCCGACCACAACGAGTATCGGCCTCCAACCCAATCCCAAAAGGGAAACATATTGGCCAAATCAATTCCGAAGCGCGATACTTCTTGGGCATTGGTACTCAAGGCCACAAAATGTTTGGCAACGGCACTTTCCTCCTTCGCAGCCGCGAGTAACCATGCCCTTGCGCTTAAAGCATTGGTCATGGTTTCTTGAGTCGTAAAGGTTTTCGACGCAATGAGAAAAAGCGTAGTAGCGGGATTGCATTTTTTTAGCGTTTCAACCAGATGCGTGCCATCTATATTACTCACAAAGTGCACATTCAGCCTGGTTTTAACCGCCTTGAGCGCTTCGGTCACCATTACCGGGCCTAAATCGCTGCCGCCAATGCCTATGTTGACTACATCGGTGATCATTTCGCCTGTGTAGCCTTTCCATTGGCCGTTGATCACTTGTTCTGAAAACGACTTCATTTGAGCAAGTACGGCTCTCACCTCAGGCATAACATCCTCACCACCCACCAAAACTGGGCGTTCACTTCTGTTTCGAAGTGCGGTATGTAAAACCGCTCTATTTTCAGTGACGTTAATCGCCGCTCCGTTAAACATTTGTTCGATAGCAGCCGGCAGTCCGCATTCGCGAGCCAACTCAAGTAAGAGTTGCAGCGTTTCCTCCGAAACCCTGTTTTTGCTGTAATCGAGCAAGATGTCTTCGAACTGCAGCGAAAACCGCTCAAAACGCGCTGGATCAGCCTCAAAATGCTGTTTGATAGTCGTTGTAGCGGAATTATGATAATGTTGCGTTAGTTGTTTCCACGCAATAGTTTTTGTTGGGTTGGTGTTTGGCAGCATGAGCCTTAAATTCAATTCAATGGAACCGCAAAATAAACAAACAGGCGCGGAAGGTGAACGTTTTGCCGAGAACTTCCTCAAGGAAAATGGCTGGGTGATACTCGCACGGAATTGGACGGTAGGTCCTTGGGAGCTCGACATCATCGCTCAAAAAGAGGATGTATTGGCCTTTGTGGAAGTAAAAACACTTACACAACCCGGCGGTTTCTATCCGGAGCGTCGCGCGAATCGACAAAAATTTCGAAATATGGCCAAAGCCGGCGACCTCTACCTGAGCGCGCATCCCCACAATGGCCAGGTTCGATTTGATGTAATAGCCGTAACCTTGCTCCCGCACCCTCCCCAAATCGTACACTTTACCGACGTTTGGTTTCCGAATAATTTGGGAAGGTAAAGTTGGCCCGATGTGCTATTTTTGCGCCTTATGAGACTTGAACATCTGGAAGACTTGAGGGCGCGTGTGAAGGCCCTAAGGGGGTATCTTTGACGTGGACAGCAAAAAAGCGACAATCGCCGATGTAGAACAGCGTGCTGGCGCTCCTGGCTTTTGGGACGATCCTTCAAAAGCCGAGCAAATTATGCGCTCCATCAAATTGCCCAAACAATGGGTGGCTTCGTACGAAGAAGTGGTAGCAGCGCTTGGAGAGCTCGAAGTTTATTACGAATTCAATCAAGCCGATGAGCTTAGCGACGATGAGCTCGACAGCCAGTACAAACAAACGGTAGCGGTAATCGAAGCTTTAGAATTTAAAAATATGCTTCGTTCTGAAGAAGACCAGATGAGCGCGGTACTCACCATCAACTCAGGTGCTGGTGGTACCGAAAGTCAAGATTGGGCTTCAATGCTCATGCGCATGTACCTCATGTGGGGAGAGAAGCAAGGCTTTACTATACGTGAACTTGAACTCACCGATGGTGAAGAGGCCGGTATTAAATCGGTTTCGCTGGAGTTTAATGGCGATTTTGCTTACGGTTACCTCAAAGGTGAGAGCGGTGTTCATCGTTTGGTGCGCATCTCCCCTTACGACTCCAATGCCCGCCGACATACTTCGTTTGCGTCGGTATACGCTTACCCGCTAGTCGACGATAGTATCAACATTGAAATTAATCCCGCGGACATTGAAATACAAACTTCTCGATCGGGTGGCGCAGGTGGACAGAACGTGAACAAAGTGGAAACCAAAGTACAGTTAACCCACAAGCCCACGGGAATTGTGATTGTATGTCAAGTTGAACGCTCACAAGTAGCCAACCGAGAAAGGGCTATGCAAATGTTGAAATCGCAACTCTACGAACTGGAGTTACGAAAGCGCAACGAAGCACGCGATGCCATAGAAAGCACCAAGAAGAAGATCGAGTGGGGATCACAAATCCGTTCATACGTTTTACATCCCTACAAGCTGATTAAGGACGTAAGAACAGGTTGTGAAACATCGAATGTGCAAGCTGTTTTGGATGGCGAATTAGACGAATTCATCAAAGCCTACTTGATGGGCGCAAATGAAGGTACTACTGCCGACGTGCTTGATGATCTGGATTAGATTATCTCAATCACAGCGGTGTATTAGTGGATTTTGGTGCTTAACTTCGAAAGCATGAGCGACGCACTGAATCAACTATTCGAAGCACAAAAATCGAAAGCATTAGAACTACGTCAAAGCAGTAGTCGGGAGCGACTGAGGCATTTATTTGCCTTAAAAGATGCTGTTTCTTTTTACGAACAAGAGCTGCTCAAAGCCATGTATGCCGATTTCAGGAAACCCGAAACCGACGTATGGCTCACCGAAATAGCATTATTCTACAAAGAAATGCAGTGGATAAGTCGTCGCCTTGCTGGATGGATGCAGCCCAGAAAGGTGGGCACCCCTTTCCCCTATTTTCTAGGCAATTCAAGCGTATATCGCGAACCGAAAGGCAGAGTGCTAATCATTAGTCCTTGGAATTTCCCGATTCAATTGCTTCTTATTCCACTAATTGGGGCTATAGCGGGTGGTAATACGGCCATCTTAAAACCATCTGAATTCACCCCTCATACGAGTGCCGTACTTGAAAAAATTATCAAAAGAGCATTTCAAGACGATCATATTGCTTTGGTTCAAGGTGACGCGACGGTGAGTCAAGCGCTGTTAAACTTGCCATTCGACCACATCTTTTTTACAGGCTCAACAGCAGTCGGTAAACTGGTAATGGAAGCAGCATCGAAGCATTTAAGCGAGCTTACCCTCGAACTTGGTGGCAAATCGGCCGTGGTGGTTGATGAATCGGCCAACTTAGATGAGCTAGCTGAGAAGTTGGTTTGGGGAAAAACCATCAATGCCGGACAATCGTGCGTTGCACCCGACTATGTATTGATGAACGAGCAAATGATTCCTTTACTTGTTGGCAAAATGAAGAAGTATCATGAGCAGCTTTTCCCAGGCGATGCTTGGAAAACCAATATGTGTGGAATCGTCAACGAGCATCACTTCAACAGATTGGTACAGTTGTACAACGATGCTACAACTAAAGGAGCGGTGCTTGAATTGGGTGGACACCAGGATGCCGAAAGCCGCGCTTTCTCTCTAACGGTGCTTTCACATGTCTCTACGGATATGCGGGTGCTCCAAGAAGAAATTTTCGGGCCAATTTTGCCCATTATTGGGGTAAAACATCTCGAGGAGGCCATTGAATACATCAACCAAGGCGAAAAACCACTGGCGCTGTACGCTTTTGGCAGAAATACCCAGGCAATTCATCGACTGGCGAGAGAAACCAGCTCGGGTGCATTGACGGTAAACGATTTTAAGGTTCATTTTGCGAATCCGAATCTACCTTTTGGTGGTGTAAACCATAGTGGAATTGGCAGGTATCACGGCTGGTACAGCTTTGAGACTTTTACCCATGAAAAAGCCATTTTCCATCAAACGCGTTGGATTAACGTGAACAAAGCACTGTACCCACCGCTCACAAAATTAGGTCGACTTGTAACTAAGTTTCTTGTAGCAACTTTTAAGAGATGAGTCAATTTTTGGAGTGGTCAGAATTTGAGCGGGTTCAAATACGTACGGGTACAATAATTCGAGCTGAAGTTTTTGCCGAAGCCAAAAAGCCCGCTTACAAACTTTGGATAGACTTTGGGGTGGAGCTTGGAACAAAAAAGTCATCGGCACAGCTCACTGCGCATTATAGCGTTGATGAATTGATTGGTAAACAGATAGTTGCAGTAGTCAATTTCCCCCCGAAACAAATAGGCCCAATACACTCCGAATGTTTGGTTTTAGGTGCTATAGAACCTTCCGGTGGAGTAGTATTGCTCCAAACAGAGAGGCCAATTGCTAACGGTTTGCGAATAGCCTGATTAATAAATCAGCTGTTTCTTATGCACCTTTATGTTTTCGGAAGTGAACTCCCAAAAGTATATGCCTGCGGGTAACATTTGAATGGTAAGCGCGTTTGTGCCCTCAGTAATCTCACCCATGTACAACTGTCTACCACTCGCATCGCGCAAGGCTACATGCATTCGCTGCGATGATGTTATGGTGAAATGATCTTTACCCGGATTAGGAAATACGCTAATTCCTAAATCATCCATTTGGTTTAACGAAGCGAAAACCACGTTGTAACATGCACTGGTGTCGATACAATTTTGGTTACTCAGACGCACTGCATAGGTTCCCGAAGTAGTGGGCGTGAATTGGCGTGAATTGGCGTTAGGAATCACAGTAAAACCAGTATTGCAGTTGAGCCATTGGTAATTCACGTTGATAGCTTGTGCTGTTAATTGATTATTGAGCTGCACCACGTTAAGGTCGAGGCTGTCAACTACCACTTCCTGAGTTTGTGTACTCGTATTACCAGTCGAATCGGTGAACGACCAGATAATGTTGTAGGTGCCTGCTGTGTTTAATGGCAAGGCTACATTGCTTTGACCCACTATGGTTCCCGAACAGTTATCTAAAGCCCCAGGCGCTGCTAAAGAAAGTCCGCATAGACCCGTAACACGCGGCAAATTGGGAAGCAGTGGAACCGGTGCTAGCGTATCGCGTACGACAAGCACAATAGAGTCGCATGGTCCGGGAGCAATACAACTTCCTTCAGCTCGAGCATAATAAGTGGTGGTCACGTTCGGACGGACAAAAATGCTAGTGCCACTTCCTAGTGAGGTGCCACCACAACTTCCTGCATACCAACGCCATGAGGTGGCTGAGCCCAAGTTTCCTGTAAGACTTAAACTAACTAGATTACCCGGACATTGCAGGGTGGACGTAGGTCCACTGATGAGTGGTTGCCCTGCTCCTATGGCTCCCCCATTGGCGGTAAGTCGGGCCACACGTCCGGTAGCAATGCCACCGATTTGCGAGAAGACACCTCCTATGATTAAACTAGAGTCGGGCAGCTCTATCACCGAGTGTATTGTACCATTGGAGGAGGCACAGCTCGCTGAAGGGAAAAGCAACCCTCCAAATTGATCCAATATGGCCACGCGATCACTAGGAAGTCCGTTCACCGTTGTAAAATCACCACCAATAAACGTATTGCCATTTTTTTGCACTTTTAAGGCTCGCAAGGTACTGTTCACCCCTAAACCGGGTGTAAACGAACTATCCAGTGCTCCATCGGGCATGAGCCGTACAATTCGATTAATCGACTGACCGTTAAATGTGGTAAAACCACCTCCTACCACAATACGCCCATCGGAAGTTAAATCGATTGCGAGAACCGGCCCACCAAACCCACTTCCAATACGAAAAGTGGTATCCAATTGCCCATTCGGATGAATTCTAAAAAGTCGGCCAACCGTCTGTCCATTGTAAAGCGTTACCGTTCCTCCAATCAAAACTTTGTCGTCGGGCTGTATGCGGATTACCTCTATAAGTTGATTGGTCCCCGTACCACCTACATTAAATGTGGTGTCGCGTTGACCGTTGGCCAGCAACTTTACTGGCTGGCTTATCAAATTCCCTTGAAGTCGATTAAAAAATCCACCCACGAGCACATCTCCGTTCGTATATGCATCTAATCCCGTGATTTCATTGTTGAAACCAGTGCCTATGGCAAAAGAAGGATCGGCAGCTCCTGAAGTATCTATTCGTAAAAAATTACCATGATTAACGCCTTGATACGAGCCGAACGCACCTCCCAAATACACTTTCCCATTCGGCAAGGCTTTCAACTCTTGTATTCGTGTATCCACACCTGTACCAACCGAAAAACTGCCATCGCGGTTGCCGTTGGCTAATGTGCGCACCAAACCTTTACCCGAAACTCCACCATACGTCAAGAATGACCCGCCTAGCAGGACTTTCCCATTTGGGGTTAGTTCTACAGCATGAATGGCTCCATTGGCGCCTCCCCCAACTGGAAAAGCCGTGTCGAGTATGAGGCTCTGAGCAAAGGTAGATGTTACAGATAGAACACAACAAATCAACAATCGGTAAACCATGAGGCCTAAAACATTGGTTTTGAGCTTGAAATATACCAAACGTGCTTTAATAAGCAACAAACTTGGCCCAAATTCTAAACCACACCGCTGAAAGCACTACTTCTTTTGATTTGGATTAGCTTCCCACTTCTTCCAATTCGTGTCGGCTTGTCGTTTCAGCTTAGGTTCATTTTTGTTCCAGTCGAGCAAGGTATTCGTGAAAAACTTATTGTAGAAGAGATAGGCTTTCCCGTCGATGATTTTGAAGGTTTTTGGATCTACCTCTACTTTCTCGCCATAATCACCCATGGCAAAAGCACACCACCCACCGTAAGCAGGCAGATACTTTTCGGGTGAAGCCAAAAAAAGCTCTTTGTTTTTGACAGATGAAAACCAATAAATGGTGTCTTTATAGCGAACTGCAAGTTTTGCACTTCCCTTTACGGCCGCATTTTCACGCAGGTAGGAAACAGGATCATATCCTTCTATGGCCACCCCATCTTTATTGGTATTGAGATGTTGAGCCCATAACTCAGTTTCAGAAAGCAGAAAGAAAATTGAGCTCAGCAGAATAACGGCATACTTGTTCATTTTCATGGATGTATAATTTGTATTTTTTGGTAAACGGGATAATGATGATTCACGAGTAAGTAAATGCCAGCTGGCAAGGGAGGAAGTACGAGACTTTGTTCGTTTGAACTCGAATTCAAGGCATCAACAGAGGACACAATTTGCCCTTGTATATTTCTGATGTGCCATTTGGCACCCATGGAGCTACTTGTCCGAATCGTAAGCAACTGTCCATTTTGAATAGGATTCGGATATGCCTGAATTTTCGATAAACTTGGTATATTATTTACATTATTTACAATAGGCTTATCAAATGCCGCTTGATAAACTTCTTTGGATGTGGTATTCTGCACGAAAGCTACTGCTCTCAACTGACTTTTCCTTTTGATTTTCGCCAGCTTCCACGCGAAATAAAAATTCGTGTCAACGTTCACAACCAAATTATTGAGTGACACACCCAACGCATCTGGTATCATTTTACGCATCACAAACGAATACGTGTTCAAACTATTTGCACCTGGGCTGGCTGTATAACTACTCTTGAGCACTTCTTCCTCTGTAACCGCAAGATGTAATCGAATGTCACTAGCTGAAATAGTAGAGTCGATAAGTCTAATGCTTACATAAAGTTGTAGCGAATCGTCGTTGGTTAGGCTTGTGCGAACTTGAATTTGAAATTTGGGTGTAACGGCTTGCCTAGCGGTAAACTGACTTTGCATTTGGCCGATGAATGTAGCCGTAATTGCACGATACACATTTCCATCTAGAATGCTGTGAGGCACACCATTTACGCCGTAATACGCTATTCTCATATTGGCATCCGTAGGGTTTTCTAGGTGCATAGAATCTAAATATGGAAAGCTTGCATGATACGCTATGGCTACAACCGATGAGGTATTGTTTCTCGCAAACTGATAAACTGGCGGTGTGCTACTCGCACAAGGGGGGCATCCCGAATTGGTGAATTGCTCAACAAGAACAAGCTTGTTGGCAGTTTGCCCCATTCCTTGAAGGCAAAATATCGTGGCAATTATACTCAGGGCTACTGCTTTCATTTTCGAAGATTTTATCAAAGCAACACAATCCTGAAGTGCGACTTTGTCGGCTGGGCGACAAATCAGCTAAAAGCTTGCAACCAAATTTGCAGAAGTGTCGGATAACCGACAAAGTCAATGCTAATGCAAGCGAATATTTGTCTTCAAATTATTTCAACCCTATGGAAAATCTAACATTTAAAACCCGCGCAACTCAACTGGTACGTTTGGTGTGTGCGGTAATCCTCTTGCAAACCCTCTTTTTTAAGTTTGGAGGTGCTTTAGAATCCGTTTACATCTTCGAAACTGTTGGCCTTGGAACGCCTGGCCGAATTGGCACCGGTATCATGGAGCTTGTTGCAAGCATATGTCTGTTTGTTCCCCGCTTGCGTTTATGGGGTGCATTACTTGCAGTTGGATTGATGGCAGGAGCTATCATGTCGCACTTGACGGTACTCGGCATAGAAGTGTTAGGCGACCATGGCAAGCTGTTTTTCATGGCCATAACCGTCTTCGTCGGCAGTATCTATTTGGCTTATCAGTACTTCCCCAACTCAGATGTACACAACTTTTGGAAGCGCAACTTCTTGAAAACCATTTAAATTTCAACAAATTTCTTGTTTAGATGAGTTCCTACAGTACTACCGAAGCAACTCCTTTGGAACACCTTAGAGACGCAATGGAAGAGCAGTTGCTTTCATTAAACTGGTTAGTCTCCAATTTATCCGATGAACAATATGCCATGTCGCTTCCTTTGCTCAGCGGAAATAACATTGGCAAGCATGTAAGGCACATTTTGGAGCTACTTGAAGAACTTTTGGATGGGCAAAGCCGCGCGAAGGTGGATTACGACAACCGATCTCGATCGTTGGAACTAGAGGTTTCGACCACTGCAGCCCGATTGTTAATCTCTAACCAAATACTTAAAATAAACGAGCTTGACGCCGACAAATCGTTAATACTCTCAGCGCAGTACTCTTCCGAAAAAGATGGATCAATTGAAATTGCAACTTCAATTAATCGAGAGCTATACTACAACTTAGAACATGCTGTTCACCACATGGCCATCATCCAAATTGTATTGAATTACACCCGATGGCTGGTGGCTCCTCAATCTTTTGGAGTTGCCTATAGTACTCAACGTCATCAACAACAAGGCTAATTGAGTATTTGTCGATATTCGTTCATTCAACGCTATCCAAAAACCGATGTACCACTTTTCGTATTTCAAAGAAACAGAGCAGCAGGCTATTCTTGATCTCATAGAGGAAAATCCACTTGCCTTTTTAACCGGCAGCTTTTTATCGGGCAAACAAGTAGCCACACAAATTCCCGTATTGCTCGAAGAGAGAGATGGAGCTCTTTATTTACAGGGTCATATCATGCGAAACACCGATCACCACAAAGCGCTGATAGAAAACCCAAACGCGCTTTTGGTCTTTACAGGCCCAAGCTGTTACGTGAGTGCTTCTTGGTATAGTAATCCTCAAATTGGCTCTACATGGAATTACATGAGCGTTCATGTGTCAGGCCAATTTAGGTTTATGACGGACAATGAGCTGGTTGATTTTATGCGAAAATTGACATTAAAGTTTGAAAAAGGAAACTCACAATCCCCTACCTACTACGACAATCTGCCCGAACCATTTCTTGGCAAAATGATGCCGGCCATTGTAGGATTTGAGATGAAAGCCGACCATCTGGAAAATGTTTTCAAGCTTAGTCAAAACCGAGATGAGAAAAGTTATCTCAACATCATTGCAAAACTTCAAGAAATTGGAGGTAACAGTGCGCTAATTGCGAAGGAGTTGATCAAGAGGAAAGCAACTCTTTTTCCAGAAGGCAAAGTGTGGGATGCTTCAAAATTTGACTCCTAAGATTTTTTAGTGATGATAGCAATCAAGCAACTAGAAATAGGCGACCTGGAAGCCTTTGCATCGCTTCTTGAAATCTTCAAAGAAGTTTTTGAAAACGAAGAAGCAGTAATTCATGAAGCTCAATTACAAAAGCTGCTTGCAAATCCCGATTTCATCGTTTTTGTGGTGAAGCTCAACAATCAGGTAATTGGCGGATTGACCATTTATGTGCTGCATCGATACTTTGGTACAAAACCAGTTGCGTATATCTACGATGTAGGAATCCATCCAAACTTTCAGGGCAAGGGTTACGGAAAAGCACTAATTGCAGAAGTTTGTAGTTTTTGTAGACAAAATGGCTTTGAAGATGCCTACGTGGAAGCAGAAAGCGAAGACCTGGATGCTGTTGCCTTTTACTTGAGAACAAATTTTACTGAGAAACTAAACGCTACCCACTTCATTTATACATTTACCGATGGCAATTAGGCCCGAAATGCGATTAATCCCGATGAACGCTATTTTCAAGTATGCTAAAAGCTATTTAATGGTGAATTAGCATGAATAAGTCGTTTGAATCTTGCTCTTCTACGAAAACCACTCCATGTACACTGCATCAGGGTTTCTTTCTGTTAATCACAAGTACGACCCAATTTGGTTATGAGTGAAGAAACGCAATATTGGTATTTGAGAAATCATAAATTGTTCTCTACCCTTTCTTCTGCCGATGTGAGGTCGTTGTGTATTATTAGCAAATACAAAACAGCCAAAAAAAACGACATCATTTATTTTGCTGAGGATCCCGATTCACGAATTTACTTATTGAAAAGAGGTAAAATCAGAATTATGGAAACCGATTCGCACGGCAATGAATTGGTGAAAGAAATCCTACGCACGGGTGATATTTTCGGCGAAATCACCTTGAGTAGTCAACCTGGCGTGCATGGCGAGTTTGCGCAGGTTATGTCGGATGAGGTCATCATATGCAGCTTCAAAAAAGAAGATTTCGAAGAAGTATTAGAAAACAAACCACATCTCGCGGTACAGTACACCAAATTCATTGGCTTCAAATTTAAGCGGTTAAAAAACCGCTACGCCAACATGGTTTTTAAGGACGTGAAATCCAGGATGATGCACTTTTTGAAAGAGTGGATGGAAAACGAAGGTGAAAAAACCCTTGATGGGCGAGTCGTGATTCAAAACTACCTCACCCAGCAAGATATTGCCAATCTGATATGTGCTACACGCCAAACCGCTACCCAGCTACTGAATGAAATGGAGCGCGAAGGCATACTTCACTACGATAGAAGACATGTAATAATTGAGAAACCTGAGCTAATTCAAATTAAAAAAGACTAACTAATTCACCTCAAGCCAAGTACTGGTTATTGGCATTGGTTATTAAATCACGTAGTCGTCCTAATTCTTCAGCTTTTTCAGGTTTCCCGGCCTCCGTATAACTATGTATGAGGTTGTTGAAAACCCGAGTCAAAATATCGAAGTTATTGCATGGTAAAAAGAACCTTTCGTGGGGGTCCATCTTAATCAGCTTCAAGAACTGATCGATTTCCTTTTTGCCGAACACCATACCGCGATTGAAGGCATTGATGTAAAACAGTGGTGCTCGTTCCATCAAGGGCATTTGCATGGCCTGTTCACTGTCGTCGAGGTAGGTAAGCACAAAGTGCTGAGGAAGATTAACACCGTAAATGGGAACCTTTAAGCGTTGCGCGATAATCATGTATAAAATGCAAAGCGAAATGGGGTTTCCCTTTTTGCTTTCGAGCACCTTGTTGAAAAAACTGTTCTGTGGATCGTTATAATTATCGGTATTACCCGAAAATCCATGAACACGGAAGAGGATATGATTCAGTATTCTCACCTTTTCGAGTGCTGTGAGATAATAATTCATTTCCATCCAAGCATCTATACGAATACTTTCAACTTGATTTCGAATTTTGGCTTCGTCTAAATCAGGGTACTGATAGCGTGCAATTATCAGCATGCCGTCGAGCAAATCTTGTCCTCCACCCAACACCCACAGCTGCAGTAATTCGTAAACATGCTCAAATTGAATCCGATGAATCAGGTTTTCAATTCGCTCTTGCAGCACTACATCGGGATGATCTTCCCAGGCATGCTCGAGCCGAGGGATAATGTCGAAACCATAGCGCAACAACTCGTTGGTTACATGCATCACTACCTCGTTGTCGGTATCATCGAGCAACGATATCAATGCATCAATCTGTGCTGGATCAGGTTTCGACGGTGTCATCTTTTTCTAAGTGCAATAACGCACTTAAGGTTCAAATGCTATCCACAACTTATCCCTTTTTACGGCCTTTGAAGCCTCCCTTTTTAGCTGCTTTTGGTTCGGGTGCGGTTTCGATAATTTGAATACACTCGTCTAAACTTAAGGTTTTGGCATCGGTGCCTTTCGGAATTTTGTAGTTCGTTTTTCCCTTGGCGATGTAAGGGCCATACATGCCATTAAGCACCTGAATTCCTGCTTCTTCAAAGTTGTGGATGATTCGGTTCGCTTCTTTTTCCCGCTTCTCCAGGATCAGTACAATGGCGTCTTCAGCAGTTATTGCCAACGGATCCGATCCTTTAGGAAGCGAAACAAATTTGCTGTCGTGCTTAACATATGGACCAAATTTACCCACCCCAATGGTCATTTCTTTTTCTTCAAAAACACCCAGCGAGCGCGGTAGCTTAAACAATTCTAATGCATCTTCGAGCTGAACAGTGTCTAAGTGCATTCCTGCGCGGAGGTTAGCATACTGCGGTTTGTCTTCAGGTTTGTTCAGATCACTTTTAACCGCGACCGGCCCAAATCTGGCCATGCGTACACTAATCTGATGTCCACTTACCGGATCCTGCCCTAAAATGCGTTCACCAGTGGCACGTTCACTATTTTCAATGGTGGCTTCAACGTTTTTGTGAAAAGGTTTGTAAAACTCATCAATCATACGCGTCCAGTCGAGCGAACCCGTTGCAATATGGTCAAACTCCTCCTCTACTTTCGCAGTAAACCGAAAATCCATCACTTTAGGAAAGTGCTCCAATAAAAAGTCGTTCACCAACATGCCGATATCGGTAGGCAACATTTTACCTTTATCTGCACCCGTAATTTCGGTTTTAACTTCCCTGCTGATGCCCTTATCGTCGCGATGAAGCACTACATATTCCCGTGTTTGACCTTCCAACTCTGAGCGCTCAACGTAACCTCGCTTTTGAATGGTACTAATCGTTGGCGCATAAGTCGACGGCCTACCGATGCCTAGCTCTTCCAACTTCTTCACCAAACTTGCTTCGGTATACCTGCTCGGTGGCCGGCTGTAACGCTGTGTGGCCGTGGCGGAGTTCAACTCAACTGCTTCCCCCGATTTCACCGCGGGCAACAATACTGCCTGTTCTTCGTCCTGTTCTTCGTCGTCCGACTCGAGATACACCTTCAAAAAGCCATCGAAAAGTATTACCTCTCCTTCGGCTACAAACTGCTGTGGCAAGCCATCAATGGCAATACGTATGGTGGTTTTTTCCAACTCAGCCTCGGCCATTTGCGAAGCAATGGCACGCTTCCAAATAAGTTCGTACAAAGCTTGTGCATCGCGATCTCCCTCCGTGCGGTGCACATTAAAGTAGGTAGGACGAATGGCTTCGTGTGCTTCTTGCGCCGAGGCAGTTTTGGTTTTGAATTGTCGCGTTTTGCTATATCGCTCACCGTAGGCCGATTCCACCTCATTTTTTGCTGCACCAATGGCCAATTGCGATAAGTTAACACTGTCGGTACGCATGTAAGTGATTTTACCACTCTCGTACAGGTCTTGCGCCACCTTCATGGTTTTGGTGACCGAAAACCTGAGCTTTCGCGCAGCTTCTTGTTGTAAAGTAGAAGTCGTAAATGGCGGCGCCGGCGACTTCTTTAGTGGTTTCTTTTCGAGACTGGCTACCGTAAACGAACGGTTGTTGAGCTGCTCTAAAAAATATTTGGCCTCTGCTTCAGTCGCAAAACGCTGATTCAATTCCGCTTTAAAGGTGTGCTTTTTTCCATCGACCTGTGCCGTAAAAAAAGCATTAATTCTAAATGCACTTTCGATGGAGAAGCTGCGGATTTCACGTTCTCTTTCCACTACCAAGCGCACAGCAACCGATTGAACCCTACCGGCTGATAAGCTTGGCTTGACTTTTTTCCAAAGCACGGGACTGATTTCAAAGCCCACCAAACGGTCGAGAACTCGACGGGCTTGTTGGGCATTTACTAAATCGTAGTTGATTCGCCTTGGGTTTTCGATAGCGTGGAGAATGGCAGGTTTGGTTATTTCGTGGAAAACGATTCGTTGAATCTTATCTTCCTTCAATTTTAAAACTTCCTTCAAGTGCCAGCTGATGGCCTCCCCTTCGCGGTCTTCATCGGACGCGAGCCAAACCAATTCGGCTTGGTCGGCAAGTTTTTTAAGCTCCGAAACAATTTGTTTTTTATCGGCCGATACCTCATACACAGGGGCATAGGTATTTTCAATATCAACACCGTGGTTCCCCTTTTTTAGGTCGCGGATATGACCATAACTCGACTTAACCAAGAAGTCTTTACCTAAAAAGCCTTCTATGGTTTTGGCTTTCGCCGGCGACTCTACTATAACTAAATTTTTTGCCATCTGCTACTTCCAAACGCTTGAATAATCCGCAAATTAAAGGATTAGTAAACGGAAAGAACAAGTACTTCTTTGGAATACAAAAAGATTGCATCAAAACAGACAAGTTCCACCTCACATATAAATGCCTATTTTTGGCGATTGTTTTAACTTTTTAACGCCATTCATGACGTTGCAAAAACTTTCAGTCGTTATCCCTGCTTACAATGAGGGAAGGTACATTCATAACATACTCAATAGAGTTAAGGCTGTTGAACTCATTGGCGAAATCACCAAAGAAATTATCATCGTCAACGATTGCTCGAAAGACGATACCGAGGAAGCTATTTTGGAATACCAGAAAGCAAATCCAGCGTTAAACATTCAATATTTCAAGCACGAAGTAAATCAAGGAAAAGGCGCTGCCCTACGTACTGGCATTAGCAAGGCTACTGGCGACTTAGTGGTTATTCAGGATGCCGACCTGGAATATGACCCGCAAGAGTACAATCTTCTCCTCAAACCCGTGTTGGATGGCTTTGCCGATGTAGTATATGGTTCACGCTTTATGGGCGGCAACCCCCATCGAATTTTGTTCTTTTGGCATACGATAGGCAACAAATTCCTTACTTTTTTGTCGAATATGTTCACCAACCTGAACCTTACCGATATGGAAACCTGCTACAAATTATTTCGCAGGGAAGTGGTTCAATCGGTTACCTTAAAAGAGAATCGGTTTGGTTTCGAGCCCGAGATAACGGCTAAAATTTCGAGGATTCCGGGGATACGTATCTACGAGGTAGGAATTTCGTATTACGGTAGAACCTACGACGAAGGGAAAAAAATTAATTACAAAGACGGATTTAGGGCCCTTTACTGTATTGTGAGATACAACTTATTCAGCTAATGACCTTTCCCCGTATCGATTTCGGACGTTTCTTCACTGGGGCATTTGTAATATGGTGCATCCTCATTTTGCTGGGGATGTGGGTGGATGTGATGGAAGTAGATGCCGCTCAATATGCCGGAATTGGCAGAGAAATGAAAGAAAATGGCTCGTGGTTAGAAGTGTACGAGCGTGGAGAAGATTACAATTCGTTAGGAAATCCAGATAAGCCCCCCCTGCTCTTTTGGGCATCGGCTGCCAGTTTCATCTTGTTCGGAGAAAACACCTTCACTTACAAATTAATATCTGTATTGGTAGGTTTATTGGGCTTGTGGAGCGTGTTTCAGCTGGGCAGGCTCATTTACGACAGCCGAACGGGCAAAATCGCGGCAATGCTCTACGGCACCAGCTTGGGCTTCATCTTGATGATGAACGACGTGCGCACCGATACCCTTTTGATTGGTTGGGTGGCCTTTGCTGCTTGGCAACTTGAGCGATACTTTCGAATGAAACTATGGAGTGCCTGGTTCTTCGCATTCAGCGGCATTGCGCTTGCCATGCTGGCGAAAGGCCCGCTAGGCCTGATTGCTGTAGCAGCTGCCTTTGGTGCCGATGCAATCCTTCGCAGGGATTGGAAACGTATTTTCCGTTGGGAATGGCTACCTGGCCTATTGGTGATTGGCATTTGGTTATTACCGATGCTCATCGGCTTATACCGCCAATGGGGTTGGGAGCATGGCATTAAGTACTACTTCTGGACGCAAAGTTTTGGTCGCATAACCGGCGAAAACGTATGGAAAAACGACAGCTCACCTTTTTTCTTTGTCCATACCACACTTTGGGCCTTTTTACCTTGGAGTGGAATTTTAGTCTCGGCTTTAATCAAGCAACTGGCCGAAATACGAAGATCCCTAACCAATGCGCTGCCGGGTGAATTTATTGGAACTGCTGGCTTTTTGCTGCTTTTTGTGGCCATGTCGCTCTCGCATTTTAAGTTGCCACATTATATCTACATTACCTTTCCGTTTGCGGCTTTGCTCGCGGCCGACTTTTTGGCCGATATGCCCGGAACCGGGAAAATGTTCAAATGGCTCAATACTTTTCAATTTATCTTGAGCCTGATTATCCTAGCAGTTGTAGCTGTAGTCATATTTTGGGTATTTCCTGCTAGTGAAATATGGTGGGTAGTTTTTGTGCTATGCCTCTTTGTAATCATCCGATTTTATCTCCAAAAATCAGATTTGTTATTGGAGATTACGGGCCCTTCGGTTATCGCAATCTTACTTTTTGGGCTTGTGGCCAACGCTTGGTTCTATCCACAATTACTCACTTTTCAGTCGAGTTCAAACGCGGGCAAATGGATTGCAACGCAAGAACTAAAAAAAGGTGAAGTCGGCTTGTTCCAAATAGGTGAAGAAAGTATTCATGCACTCGATTTCTACGCAGGCATGACCGTGCCGGCATACGACAGTACAACGCAGTTGCTTTCCGCTGACTCGCTTCAATGGCTTTATACGCATCCTAGTGGAATTGAAGCCCTTAAATCTGCCGGCTATACCACCGAAATAGTCGCACAGTGGCCATTTTTCAGGGTAACTCATCTGAACGGACGCTTCCTAAATCCTGCTACTCGAGCACAAACACTCGAAAAAAGATACATTGTTCGAATAAGCAGGTAATTTTGCGCCCCAGTCTGCCATTTTTAATGAAGCTCAACCTCGACGAACCCGTATTTGAACAGCTGCATGCTTTTGCACAGGCAAAGGAGTCGGAATGTTATGTGGTGGGTGGTTACGTCCGTGATTTGCTGCTGGGACGTCCGAACAAAGACATCGACATTCTCGTCATTGGTGGGGGTATTCATTTCGCGCGCGAATTTGCCAGTAGCTTGAAAGGTAACCCCAATGTGACTGTATTCAAGAACTACGGAACAGCTCGATTGCCCTACGGCGATTTAGAACTAGAATTCGTAGGTGCTCGCAAAGAAAGCTATCGCGAGGATTCTCGCAACCCAATTGTAGAAGATGGCAGCTTGGAAGACGATATTGACCGCCGCGATTTCACCATCAATGCCATGGCCATTCAAATTTGGCCAAACTTGGGTCAATTGGTCGATCGCCATCATGGCGTTGCCGACCTTGAAGCCAAAAGACTGATTACTCCGCTCGACCCAAACGTAACGTTTAGCGACGACCCGCTCCGAATGATGCGAGCCATTCGATTTGCTTCGCAACTTCAGTTTGAGCTCGACCCGTCGACCTTTGAAGCAATTAAAGCCAATGCCGCGCGACTCGATATCATCACGCGAGAACGAATTAGCGATGAGCTGAATAAAATTATTCTCTCCCCTGTACCCAGTATCGGTTTTAAGTTGCTTTTCGACACTGGATTACTGCACCGATTTTTCCCCGACATGGTACAGTTGCACGGAGTGAAAAAAGTGAACGGTAAAAGCCACAAGGACAATTTTTACCATACCCTGCAAGTCCTCGACAATTTGTGTGAACTTACCGATGATTTGTGGTTGAGATGGTCGGCCATACTTCACGATATTGCCAAACCACAAACACAGCGATACGAAGAAGGCCATGGATGGACGTTCCATGGTCACGAGGAGTTGGGTGCCCGAATGGTCCCACGCATTTTTAAAGAACTCAAATTACCCCTGAACGAAAAAATGCGTTTTGTACAAAAGCTGGTTCGCCTGCATTTGCGTCCAATAGCGCTAACCAAAAATACGGTAACCGATTCGGCGGTTCGAAGACTCATTTTTGAGGTAGGCGAAGACATAGATGCGTTGATGAAATTGTGCAAGGCCGACATTACATCGAAGAATGAAGCAAAAGTCCGCTTGTATAAAAAGAACTTTACTATTTTAGAGCAGAAGGTCCTTGAGGTCGCGGAAGGCGATCGTCTTCGCCTCTGGCAGCCCCCTGTTAGCGGTCAAGAAATCATGGATTTTTTCGGTATACCGGCCGGCAAGGAAGTCGGCATGATTAAGAATTCCATCCGTCAAGCTATACTTGATGGGATCATAGAAAACGATCGTGAACAAGCTTTTAAGCTGATGCTTGAAAAAGGTCAAAATTTGGGCTTGACACGAAAAGGATAGTTCCTATTTTTGGCGCTTTCAAAACCACTCCAATCGCATGGCTATATATCGCTTCCGAGTTGAAATTGAAGATTACGAAGGTCTCTATCGCGAGATCGAAGTAAAGTCAACGCAAACCTTTGAAGACCTGCATTATGCAATCCTCAGAGCATACAGCTTTGACGTAAAACATCCTGCATCTTTCTTTTATTCCGACGACCTCTGGCATATGGAAGATGAAATTGCCTTCAAGGATATGCAGTACAACATGACGTCGGACGCACTTCCGATGAACAAGACGCGCATCAGCGAGTACATCGACGATCCGCATCAGCGATTCATTTATGTGTATCAGTCCGACGAAGGATGGGCATTTTTAGTGGAACTTGTCAACATCGACACGAACGATCTAGGCAAAACAGGCCTGCCCATGATGGTTAAGTCGGTAGGAGAAGCCCCAAAACAATACAACACCAAAGTGGTGGTAAAACCCGCCATCGAAAAAGAAAAAGCCAAGCCAGCAGCAGAGTTGTTGGATATCATTGACGATGAAACTCCAGAAGCAGCTGACGATTTAGTGGTATTTGAAAGTTTTGAAGCCGAACGTTCAAAAGGGAAATCGGAAAACCTCGACTTAGATCTGGATTTAGACGATGATGCTGGTTTGGAAGACGAAGATGACATGGATGAGGATGAAGACGATGATTTAGATGGCGATATGGACGATGATGACGACGATTTCGGCGGCTCGAAAGGAAAAGGCAGAGGTCGAAGTTCGGATTACGACGACGATTACTAATACAAAACGGGCTGCAATTCGCAGCCTGTTTCGTTTAACCGAACAAACAGCAGTTCCGAATGGTAAATGATAAACCTGTACTCATACTTGTTGTAGGTCCAACTGCAAGTGGCAAAACAGCCCTTGCTATTGATCTTGCCATCAAGCTGAAAACATCGATACTTTCGGCTGATTCTCGTCAGTTTTATCGCGAATTGCCCATCGGTACGGCCATGCCCGATGCGGAACAGTTGGCCATGGCTCAGCATTATTTTATCGCCGATCGGAGTTTAGAGGACCATTTAAATGCAGGCGCATACGAAAAGGAGGCTAATGCCTTGCTTGAATCGCTTTTTACGAGTAAAAATGTAGTCGTTGCTTGTGGCGGGTCAGGCCTATTTTTGAAAGCATTGGTTGATGGTTTCGACGATATTTCGCCCCGTAATGAGGCCATTCGCCAGCAATGGCAGCATGAATTTGATACCAACGGCATAGAAAGGTTGCAATTTGAAGTGCGTTTACGCGATCCCCACTATGCGGCATCTGCCGATATGCACAATCATCAACGGCTCATTCGAGCCTTAGAAGTCATGGAACAAACTGGGCTCCCCTATTCTGAGTTGCGTAAAAATGTAACCAAAACCCGACCGTATCGCTGTATTTGGATTGGCTTGTCGCCAGATAGGCCCATACTTCATCAAAGAATAAATGACCGAGTAGACCACATGATTGCTGCCGGATTGGTTGATGAGGCGAGAAAAGTATACCACTTGAAAGAACACGAGTCGCTCCGCACTGTAGGTTACGAGGAGCTGTTTGAGTATTTCGAAGGATCAATCACGCTCGAACAAGCCATAGACGACATTAAAACCCACACGAGGCAGTTCGCCCGACGACAGATGACCTGGTTTCGCAAAAACCCGGAAATTCATTGGTTTAGCAGGCCTGACGACCCCGAAATATGGATTCTGGTCCGTAATTTAACCATTCGATAAGATGGAGTTATATTATTCACCCGAGCTAATTGCATGTACCGAATTCAGTCTTCCTGACGAGGAAGCGCAACATGCCTTTCGTACGCGAAGGCTGCCAGTTGGAGGTAGAATTGATGTTACGAATGGAGCTGGTCTTCGATTGGAGGCAGAGATCATGAACAATCAGCCTAAATCCAATCGCCTCAAAACGCTTCGTAGCATCCAATTAGAAAAAGCGTTTCCTGAAATTCATATATGGGTAGCACCCTTGAAACAAGAAGCCCGCTTTGAATGGATAATCGAAAAGGCTGTAGAACTCGGGATTAGTGAGATTCACCCCATTCTCACCAAACGTACAGAAAAGATTCACCTCAGAATCAATCGTTTGGAGCGTATCGCCATTGCCGCCATGAAACAATCGCTGAAGTTTTATTTACCACGAATAGTCGAACCCGTGTCTTTCGATAAGCTATGGCCCTTAAAGGGTAAAGTACTTTTTGCACATTGTATGGAGGGCGTAAAAGAAGCCATACGCCCTGAATTGTGCGATGCAGAAGTATACCATGTTTTCATTGGCCCAGAAGGCGACTTCCACCCCGACGAGCTGAAAGAAGCCCAAAAGTACGGAGTAACGGAAATAAGTTTAGGTAACAGCCGTTTACGTACCGAAACAGCCGCCATTACGGCACTTGTACAATTACATCATTCCATTTCGATAAAATGAATTTCTCTCGAATATATACTTTATTTATTTCCGTGCTATTTGGGCTTTCAACACTTGCCGTTCAGGGTCAGGCCACGTTGAAATTTGCGAAACTAAAATACCGCGGTGGTGGCGATTGGTATGCCAACCCAACAGCTCTTAAAAACCTAGCGCGCTATTGCAATCAGCAACTAGGTACGAACATCGATTTGAACGAACAAATTGTCGACGTTGGAAGCCCAGATTTATTTCGTTTTCCATTTGTTCACATGACAGGCCACGGAAACGTAGTTTTTTCGGTAGAGGATGCCAGTAACCTCCGTAAATATCTCATTGGTGGCGGATTTTTGCACATCGACGACAATTATGGTATGGATACCTACGTGCGCACCGAAATGAAGAAAGTTTTCCCTGAATTACAATTTGTGGATTTACCCTTCAATCACCCGATTTATCAACAACCGTTTCGGTTTAACAATGGAATCCCAAAAATTCACGAGCACGATGGGAAACCTGCCCAAGGTTTAGGCCTTTTCTATCAAGGAAGACTGGTATGTTTTTACAGCTACGAAACCGACTTGGGCGATGGATGGGAAGACCAAGAGGTTCATAATGACCCCGAGGAGCTTCGTGCCAAAGCGCTTCAAATGGGTGCTAATTTGGTGAATTTTGCCTTCACGCAAGGGTTATAGGCGTGCGATAGCGTGTACTAAGCTTGGGCCTTTGTAAATAAATCCAGTATACAATTGGACCAGCGGAGCACCAGCATCCAATTTTTTTTGAGCATCTGCAGCCGACAGGATGCCACCAACGCCCATAATCGGAAATTTCCCCTCCGATTTGCGCTGCAAATAAGCCAAAACTTCGGTAGAACGTTGAAATACCGGGGCTCCACTTAATCCGCCAGCTCCAATGGCCTCAACTTCTTCTTTCGGCGTATGCGTCAAGCTACGTTCCACAGTCGTATTGGTAGCAACTATCCCGTGAATACCCGTTTCAAAAACGATAGCGACAATATCATCTAGCTGCCCATCGGTCAAGTCGGGGGCAATCTTCAGAAATATTGGTTTTGCTTTTTCTTGCCCTTGATTGAGCTGCATTAAACGCGACAATAATTCGGTGAGTGGTTTCTTTTCTTGTAACTCTCGAAGATTAGGCGTATTGGGTGAACTTACATTCACGGTGAAATAATCTACGTACGGATACAACCCCAAAAAACAACGCTCGTAATCCTGTACGGCAAGTTCGTTGGGGGTAACCTTGTTTTTACCAATGTTTCCTCCAACGAGTATTCCATCAGGTCGCTTTTTTAATTGTTCAATAGCTTGATCGAGGCCAAGGTTATTGAATCCTAGTCGATTGATGAGTGCCTTATCTTTTGGCAAACGAAATAAGCGGGGTTTATCATTTCCACTTTGAGCAACAGGCGTGATGGTGCCAATTTCCATAAAACCAAAACCGAGCGCTTTAAACACTGGCATGTAGCGCGCATCTTTATCGAAACCGGCAGCTAACCCTACCCTGTTTGGAAACTGCAAACCGCAAACTTCAACAGGTTTATGCACCTTAGGGTAAAGCCACGAAAACACCCACGAGGTCAATGGAAATTGCACCAAAAACAGCAATAAGTCCATGGTTACGTAATGGGCTTTTTCGGGAGGTAACAAAAAGAGGATTGAGCGTATAAATCGGAACATACTATGCTTTGGTAATTCTTAACATTTCACGTTTACCAGGAGGACCGGGCAACTTTTCTGCCTTGCAGCCAAGTGCTACAAAGGCTCTGCGAATATAGGCCCGAATACAATAGGTAACTAAAACTCCACCTGCTTCCATCAAACTTACAATCTTTCGAACCGCTGCTTCGTCCCACATATCTTCTTGCGTGCTGGGGGAAAAAGCATCGTAAAACACCAAATTATAACGTTGTTTGGTTTCAAAGTCAAGCAGTCGCTCGCGTACGACGACACAAGGAGATGAACCGATACGTACTGTTGCGCCTTCAATCAGCTGATTATACTGCTGCTGAATCGAATGGTAGAATACATCAACCTCTTTGAAACTCCCATAATTTAAATTTTGAATCAGCTCGAATGGCAAAGGGAAAGGCTCCAAGCCCGTGTATTGTACTTCAACTCGATTTTCTGCAGCCCACCGAAAAGCCAATGCAGCATTTAAACCAGTGCCAAAACCTACCTCAAGTAAGTTCAATTTCTGTAGCTCCTTGAAATGGTTTAATCCTTGTTTTTCAAACACATACAGCGACTCAGTTAAAGCACCAAATTGACTGTGGTAATGCTCACCTGTTTTGTGAAGAAGGACGGTATGTGAACCGTCGCGGGTGGTTACGATGCTATGGAGGGAGGCAGACAAGCAGGAATGTTTCAACAAAAATAGTTTGAAGTACGGAGGTAGCTTATTTTTAGGAAAGAAATGAGTAAGAATATTCCATTGGCCGAGCGCATGCGGCCTACAAAGCTCGAAGAATTCATAGGTCAACGACATCTCGTTGGCGAGGAAGGGGTTATTCGGAAAATAGTCACGCGAGATGCCCTACCCTCGATGATTTTTTGGGGTCCTCCTGGTGTTGGCAAAACCACTTTGGCACAATTGGTAGCACAATCTACGCGTAGGCCATTTCATATACTCAGTGCCATTCAAGCCGGCGTAAAAGACTTGAGGGAGGTAATTGGCAAAGGAAGCGGAAGTTTGTTTTCGCCCATTCTGTTTATCGACGAAATTCACCGATTCAACAAAGGCCAACAAGATGCACTTCTTGCCGCGGTAGAAAAAGGCCAGATTACCTTGATTGGCGCTACCACCGAAAACCCATCTTTCGAGGTCAATGCTGCCCTTTTATCACGCTGCCAGGTTTATATTTTAGAATCGTTAAGCAAGGATGATTTGCTTAGTTTGGTGCAAAGATCGCTTTCGGAGGACGATTACCTGAAAAACCGCGAGGTATACCTAGACGAAAGCGATGCCCTTTTACAACTTAGTGGCGGCGATGCGCGCAAACTACTGAATCTATTCGAACTCGTTACGGATGCTCATCCCGACCCGGTACACATTACCGACGAGCTAGTCATGCATACCGCGCAACAGCATATGGCCCGCTACGACAAGTCGGGAGAACAACATTACGACATCATTTCTGCTTTTATTAAATCGCTCAGGGGAAGCGACCCCAATGCAGCAGTCTACTATCTGGCGCGTATGGTGGTAGCTGGCGAAGACCCCTCTTTCATTGCCCGTCGCATGCTCATTATGGCATCGGAAGACATCGGGAACGCGAATCCAACTGCAATGATCCTGGCCAAAAGTTGCATGGATGCTGTTCGCATGATTGGCTATCCCGAAGCGCGAATCGTACTTTCTCAAACGGCAATCTACTTGGCTTGTTCTGCCAAAAGTAATGCTTCATATGTGGCCATTGACGATGCAATAGCCTTCGTTCAAAAAAGTGGAGATCAGGCGGTGCCTCTCCATTTACGCAATTCGCCCACAAAATTGATGAAGGAAATTGGCTATGGCGCCAACTACAAATATGCCCACGACTACCCCGGAAACTTCATACATCAAGAATTTCTTCCAGAAAAAGTGAGCGGAAAAAAATTCTACAACCCCGGGAATAATGCGCGAGAAAAAGAAATACGCGACCAACTGCGCAAATGGTGGCAGGATAAGTACAATTACTAAATACCAACACAAACAAAGTTGCATTCAATACACAGTTACTGACAACGGAAGCTGTTCAAATTGGCAAGATCTGTATCAAAGTAAACTCCACCTATAACGTGCACGTTTTACTGGCTTGTATTCGCTTTGGATTTAGAACTTTTTGAAACAGTATTCACGCAAATTCCAAACTATTCCTTTCGTTTCACGGTTTTACAATCGAACTTTGCAGCTCCAAAAATGATGAAACTCGTATGAAGCGTACCCACCTCATTTTAATCGTATTGATAGCTACCGCCATTGGGGTGATTATCAGTACAGTTGGCGACTCAAGCTCTTATGAAACCTTTGAAGTGGCTCGAGAAAATCCAGACGAAGAATACCATGTTGTAGGTACTTTAAGCCGTCCCGAGTCGATGATGTATAACCCTGAAGTTGATGCAAATTTATTTACATTTTACCTGAAAGACGGCAAAGGTGAAGAACATGAAGTGGTTTATTACGGCACGAAACCGCAAGACTTTGAACGGTCGGAGCAAGTGGTCATTGTCGGTAAAATGGAGGGTGAGCGTTTTAACGCCCAAAAAATCTTGACAAAATGCCCATCCAAATACACCGAAGATACAGTAGAAGTTAAAGAGCACGTAGCCACACCTCAGCCTCAGAATTAATGGACGTACAATACATTGGTGAAAACCTTTTGCCCGGTAAACTGGGGCATGCATTTGTCATCTTATCCTTCATTGCCTCTCTCTTTGCATTTATTGCTTACAGCTTCAGCAGTGCTAAAGTTGAAAATCAAGAGCTAAGCTGGAAACGACTGGGCCGTATTGCCTTTTGGATACATGGCTTATCCGTGATCGGCATCGTGATTACGCTCTTTTTCATTATTTACTTTCATTATTACGAATATTTTTATGCTTGGTCGCATGCTTCTCGAGCACTCCCCACGCATTATATCGTCTCGGCATTCTGGGAAGGCCAGGAAGGTAGCTTTTTACTTTGGACATTCTGGCACATTGTCATAGGTCTAGTATTGATGTATTCTGCCAAAAACTGGGAAGCACCCGTAATGGCAGTTGTCTCTTTAGCACAAGTAGCCTTAAGTTCCATGCTTATTGGCGTTTATGTTTTGGAGTATAAAATCGGTAGCAGCCCATTTATCCTTCTTCGTGAGGCCATGGAAGCCCCCATTTTTGCTCAAGCCAACTATTTGGAGTTTATTACCGACGGTAATGGCTTGAATCCGCTCCTGCAAAATCCATGGATGGTTATACATCCACCGGTTTTGTTTCTGGGATTTGCTTCCACGATAGTTCCTTTTGCGTTTGCGTTAGCCGGACTTTACAAAAGAGATTACAGTGGCTGGATCACCCCTGCCCTTCCATGGACCTTGTTTGGCGTGATGATACTGGGTACAGGCATCATCATGGGCGGTGCTTGGGCATACGAATCACTCAACTTTGGTGGCTATTGGGCTTGGGATCCCGTTGAAAATGCTTCTTTGGTTCCTTGGCTCACCATGATAGGTGCCGTACACGTAATGAATGCCTATAAGCGCACAGGCAATTCGCTCCCTACCACCTTTATTCTGGTAATCGTAACATTTATCCTCATTCTATACGCCACCTTCTTAACCCGTTCGGGTGTTCTAGGCGATTCTTCGGTACACTCTTTCACCGATTTAGGCATGTCGGGTCAGTTACTCGTCTTCTTAGGCATATTTGTTATACTGGGCATTTATTTTCTCGTCAAAAGATGGAAAGAATTCCCACGGAAGTCGGAAGAAGAAAGCACTTACAGCCGAGAGTTCTGGTTATTCATAGGTTCACTGGTTCTTACGCTGAGTGCATTCCAAGTACTTGCCACTACCTCAATTCCTGTATTTAATAAAATCTTCGGCACCAATGTAGCACCGCCTACCGATCCCATTGGTCACTATAACCAATGGCAGCTGCCAATGGCCATTCTGATATTAGTATTGACTACTATTGGACAGTTACTGAAATACAAAAAGAGCTCACCAGCCGAATTTTACAAGCGTTTAATGTGGCCTTTTATCGCAGCAGTAGGCCTCACATTGGCCGTGTTTATACCTTACGAAATTTACGCAGGTCCGTACATTGCTTTGATTTTTGCATCCGCTTTTGCTTTGTTCGGGAACCTAGAAATGATGCGTACGCAGTTTAAAAAAATTAAAACTGCAGGCGCAGCAGTTGCTCATATTGGTTTTGCTTTGATGATGTTGGGGGTACTAATTTCATCTGCCCGCAAGGAAGTGGTATCGATAAATCAATCGGGTTACAGCTACGGAGAAAATTTTGACGAAAAGGCTAATCGTGAAAATGTATTGCTCTGGAAAGACGAACCGTTGGAGATGAACAACTATCGGGTAACCTATGTAGGTGACTCAGTGGCCGAACCTAATCATTATTACAAGGTATTTTACGAGAAACTCAATGCCGACCGTACTGTGGCTTATAGCTTTATGCTTACGCCAAATGCGCAGATTAACCCCAAAATGGGCTTAATAGCCAGTCCCGATACCAAACATTATTTAGGTCACGACTTGTATACGCATGTCACACAAGTGATCGATAAATCAACCGTAAAGGATCAACCGGCTTACAAAGACCCGAAGGCATATACCTTCAAAGTAAATCAAGCCGATACGGTGATGTTGGCCGACAACCTGCTCATTTTAGAGGGCTTGAATACTAACTTAAGTGCAGAGATGGCGGAAAAAACGGCAGGAGCCGAAATAGCAGTTTCTGCCCGATTAAAGGTTAAAACGCTGCAAGGCGATCGTATGTTAGAGCCTGTGTATGCGATTAAAAATGGCACCGAGTTCAGGTACGACGCCACTGACGAAGCTTTGCAAGTCAGCTTTCAAAAAATAGACCCTAAAAGTGGTACTATTCAGTTACTTATTGCTGAAAAAAATCCTGGCCCCAAAGAATATGTGATCATGAAGGCGATTAAGTTTCCGATGATTAATTTATTGTGGCTGGGAACAGTGGTTTTGGTCATTGGCTTTAGTATGGCCGTAATGGACAGGTACAGAGAAGCCAAAAGAATTGAAGGCCGTGCAGCTGCCTAAACTCCATTTGCTCGGTACCGGTCGTTTGGCATGGTCACTCGCAAAGGCTTGGAAAGCAAATCGCGGTGAAATTGGCACTGTATACGGTCGTAATCCAAGTGAAGCTCAAAGTTTGGCAACAGCCTTTGAAGGCACCGCAATTACACAAATCAATACCGAGAGATCAGGATGGCTGGTTCTTGCTGTTAGCGACGATGCACTTTTACAGTTAGCACAAACACTTGCACCGAATCCCAACGTCCTAGTCGTTCACTGTAGTGGCACCTCCACCTTGGAGCTATTGAACACGCATCCTCATTCAGCTGTACTCTGGCCCCTGCAAAGTATGCAGAAAGCAGGAAATGATTGGAGCACCATTCCTTTATTTACCGAAGGGCGCAGTATGAACGATGCAGCACTCATCAATCATATTGCCTCTACGCTTTCCAATGTAGTGGTGCCAACCAACAGTTTACAGCGACAGCAGTACCACTTGGCTGCTGTGATGGCTGGTAATTTTAGTAATGCGCTTTATCAACAGGTTTACAGCTATTTAAAAGAACTGGGACTTGATCCTCGTTACCTACTACCCATCCTAACGAAGGGTCTTGAGAACCTCATGGAAACGCCCCCAAAGCTAAAACAGACAGGTCCAGCCGTGCGAGGTGATGAAAAGGTAATGGAAGCGCACCTTCAATTGCTTCGGGAAAAACCAGAGCTCATCCAACTGTATGAGCTGATGAGCGGAATAATCGCGCGGGAAGCGAAAAAATAAGTTTATTTGCTCCATGAACGTAAAAGAGGCCTTCAGGCACATCAATACATTTGTATTCGACGTAGATGGTGTACTTACCGACGGTAGCATACTGGTAACCAATCAAGGCGAAGAGTATCGTGTTATGCACACCAAAGACGGCTATGCATTGCAGCATGCTGTGAAATGCGGATATACGATTATCGTTATTTCAGGTGGCAAATCAGAGGGGGTATTGCTCCGACTAAAACGGTTGGGAATTACCGAGGTGCATCTTGGTATACACGATAAAAAAGCATTGCTCGCCTCGTTGATAACGCGTTTTGGCTTACAACCCAATCAAATGATTTATATGGGCGACGACCTCCCCGATTTGCCCGCAATGCCTTTAGCCCAAATTATTGCCTGTCCGTCAGATGCTGTACCCGAGGTAAAAGCAATCGCCCACTATCATTCACCCTATGCGGGTGGAAGCGGTTGTGTGCGCGACCTAATTGAACAAGTTTTGCGATTGCAAGGCAAGTGGCATCTGAGCAACACCACAAGTGCATGAAAGGAAAAATTGCAGTTTTTCGCCCCCTGAACTTAATCATGATGATGGTGCTCATGCAGAGCATCTTTCATTTTTTGATAAAGCCAATTTACAACTCCCTCGATTTACAGTTCGTACTCGATGAGTTTCATCATTTCTTGCTTGCGTTAGATTGGGCATTGATTGCAGCTGGCGGCTATTTAATTAATAATTATTACGACTACGAAACCGACCGTTTCAATAAGCCTGAAAGATTACAGGTCAGCAAGGAATGGCTTTTGAAGACGTATTTTCCGGTTGCTTTTTTTTCGATCATTCTTGGTGCCTATTTGGGCTGGAAAGCAGGGCTGTTAAACCTCGGTGTAATTGGAATCATCTGTACTTTTTTGCTGTGGAAATACGCCGAAGATTGGAAAGGGAAGTCAGGACTCGGGTCAGTAGTGGTTTCACTTCTTATAGCACTACTCGTTTGGTTACCTGCTATTTTCGAATTCGTTAGTTTAAGCGTACTTCAAACCGTAGCCCCTTATTCCCTGCGTTATCTCGTAATCACGCTGGGAGTTTATGCTGCTTTTGCTTTTTTAGTCAATTTAATTCGAGAATTGGTAAAAACTTTGGAAGACGAAAAAGGCGACCGCGCGACCGGTTGGAATACGTTTACCGTTGCTTTTGGGGAGAAAAAGACACATCTCACTCTTTGGTGGTTATTCGCTGTTGCAGCTGGTGGAATTATCTACATTCTCTACTTACAATCCCGGTCTTCGGATCTTTTACCGATGTTTTACACCGTACTTGCGGTGTTTATACCCGAATTGATTTGTTTGTATTTGTTCTACAAAGCTCAAAAGAGTGGTAACTATAGCACACTTAGTAAATCGCTTAAAATATGGATGTTCGGCGGTATTTCAACTTTAGCGGCCTATTATCTTCTTTTTCTTTATAGTTAATCATGTTGAGCTTATCGCATCCCCTGGTCCTGGGTTCAGCCTCTCCACGCAGGCAACAATTGCTGCAAGGCATGGGATTTACATTTACAACTCGGGTATTGGAAGTCGACGAATCCTTTCCCCCTGATATTGAAATCACCCAGGTAGCCGAATTTTTAGCTAAGAAAAAAGCCGATGCACATAAGAAGCAGCTGAAAAACGAATTGCTGATTACCGCAGATACCATAGTTGCATTAGACGGTGAAGTGTTGGGCAAACCAGAGAACATCGATCACGCGGCCCAATTGCTCCGTAAGCAAAGTGGAAAGAAACAAACTGTTTACACGGGAGTATGCCTACTCACCGAATCTGAATTATACAGCTTTAGCGTAGCCACAGATGTGTTTTTTAGACCTTTGAGTGAATCAGAAATCCAATATTATTTGGCCAATTACAAACCCTATGATAAGGCAGGTAGTTATGGCGTTCAAGAATGGATGGGATATGTAGGTGTAGCTAGAATTGAGGGTTCATACACCAACGTAATGGGCTTCCCTACTTCTGAAGTGTACAATGCCTTGCAAAAATTTGCTCTCTAATTCACAAATCAAAGCTAAAAGGCAAGAAATGTGCAATGCTTTCAGCCTTGAATACCTCATTTCCCATGCCCTTTAAAATGACCGATATGGCTGTCTTTTGTCTCTTTTCAACTTCCCTCAATACTTGGAGGCAAGCACCGCAAGGTACAGCCGGGTTAGTTGCGTTGTGTTTTACGGATTGTGCAGTAATTGCCAAACTTTTGATTTTCACACCAGGGTATTGTGCTCCTGCTGTGAAAAATGCCACGCGCTCGGCACACAAGCCACTAGGAAAAGCCGCATTTTCTTGATTACTTCCGCAAATAACAACTCCATTCTCAAGTTCAATAGCAGCCCCAACATAAAATTCAGAATATGGAGCATGAGCTGTTTGGGCAGTCTTTACAGCTTGGTGGATCAAATTTATTTCGAAATCTGATAAGTCTTTTGGATACGTTACCACCTCAAGTACACATTCTACTCTTTTGAATACTTTCATAGTTAATTTTTCAATCTCCTCGCGCTTGGTTTTGCTAATATTGCTGAAATTTTCAAATACACAGCTTCTGTGAAACATATACTCGTTATTGGCGCCGGTCGCTCCTCTACCTATCTTATTCAATACCTCCTCGATCATGCAATGGCACTCGACTGGAAAATTACGGTTGGTGACCTTCAACTCAGTTGGGCAGAATCTCGAATAGGAACCCATCCAAGAGGTGCTGCTATTGCTATTGATTTAGCTGATGAAGTAGCGTTACGTAAAATAATTATAGAAGTAGATGTAGTCGTTTCTTTAGCCCCGGCAGATAAGCACATTAAAATAGCAGAAGTATGTCTTGCCGAGTCTAAATCGCTGTTTACAGCTTCTTACGTATCGAACGAAATGGCTGCATTGCAAGAAGAAGTAAAAAAGAAAGGACTGCTTTTTCTAAATGAACTGGGCTGTGACCCAGGTATTGACCACATGTCGGCATTAAAGATTATTACCGACATACAAGCAAAAGGCGGTGTTCTTAACGCTTTTCACAGCTATACTGGAGGTTTAGTTGCCCAAGAGTCGAACGACCATCCTTGGCATTATAAGTTCAGCTGGAATCCACGAAATGTAATACTCGCGGGTCAACCTGGGCCAGCAAGGTATCTTGCCAACGGCGTAGTTCGCTATCTACCCTACCAACGTTTGTTTGCCGAGCGAGAAATAATCGAAGTTCCTGGCTTTGGAAAACTCGAAGGCTACGCCAACCGAGATTCGTTGCCCTACCGAGAATTATATGGTCTTGAAGAAATTGGCACTTTAATTAGAGGCACCCTGAGATTTCCGACCTATTGCGACGCATGGCATGTGTTTGTATGGCTGGGCATGACCGACGACAAGCTAATTTTCAACCAATGTGGCGAGCTTCGTTACCGAGATTATTTACTCGCATTTTTAAGTCCAGACTCTGCCACTACAGTACGAGAGAGTTTTAGCAATACATTAAAAAATAAACTGGGTTACTCTGAAATACTTATTTCTGATATCCTCACCAAGTTCGATTACTTAGAGCTTTTCAGCGATAGGACATTTCAAGTGGAGCAAGCAAGTTCGGCTCAACTCCTACAAATAATACTGGAGGAAAAGTGGAAACTTACCGATACGGACCGTGACCTATTGGTGATGTATCATAAATTCGAATATGAACTCCAAGGCACAAAAAGAACGATTACCAGTACCTTGGTGCTAGAAGGAGAAGACAATATTAAAACTGCCATGGCGAAGACGGTGGGTTTGCCCCTGGCTATCGCAGTTCGTTTGTATCTTGAAAAGAAGTATGTTTCTACTGGTGTAGAAATTCCGAATAATCCGCAACTCTATCAACCTATACTTCACGAACTTGAAGAATACGGAATTCACTTTAATGAAGTAGAAGCATAAAAAAATCCTTGCTGATTGTCTCAGCAAGGATCCTGGATTAGAATAATGCGAATTATGCGCTAGCTAAAACTTTAGGTGCTGCAGCCAAAATTTCTGCAGAAGTACCAGCAGCATATTGGTTAAAGTTCTTCACAAATGCTTCTGCCAGTTGATTGGCCTTTGCATCATAGCTACTTTTATCCGCCCACGTATTGCGGGGATTTAACAATTCAGCCGGTACACCAGGACAGCTCTTCGGCATCTTGATGCCAAAAACGGGATGGTCTTCGAAGGAAACTTGATTTAAATCGCCTTCGAGTGCTGCGGTTATCATAGCACGTGTAAAGCGTAATTTCATGCGTTCACCTACCCCGTAAGGCCCTCCTGTCCAACCCGTATTCACCAACCAAACATTCACTTCGTTTTCACGTAGTTTTTTACCCAATAGCTCTGCGTACTTGGCCGGATGAAGTGGTAAAAATGCTTTTCCAAAACAAGCCGAGAAGGTGGTTTGAGGCTCGGTAACACCTACTTCAGTTCCTGCAACTTTCGCTGTATAACCTGATATGAAGTGATACATGGCCTGTTCTGGTGTCAACTTACTGATCGGAGGAAGCACACCGAAAGCGTCAGCTGTCAAGAAAAAGATATTCTTCGGAATTCCGCCCACTGAAGGTGCAACAGCGTTTTCAATAAAATGGATGGGGTACGCACAACGCGTATTTTCAGTTTTGTGTCCGTTATCGTAATCTACAAGAGTAGTACCTGGATAAAATTCAATGTTCTCTACAATAGACCCGAATTTTATCGCATTCCAAATCTCGGGTTCTTTCTCTTCGCTTAGATTGATACACTTTGCATAACAACCACCTTCAAAATTGAAGATGCTTTTTTCACCCCATCCGTGCTCATCATCACCGATCAAACCTCTATTCGGGTCGGCAGAAAGTGTTGTTTTACCGGTTCCTGAAAGCCCGAAGAAGATTGCAACATCACCAGCGTCTCCAACATTTGCCGAGCAGTGCATACTTAGCGTATTGTGAAAATGAGGGAGCAAGAAATTGAGTACGCCAAAAATGCCTTTTTTCATCTCACCGGTATAGCCAGTACCACCAATGATGATCATCTTTTTGGTAAAATTGAGGATGGCAAAATTATGCTGACGAGTCCCGTCAATCGAAGGATCAGCTTTAAAACCAGGGGCACATACGATGTGCCAGTCGGGATTAACGGTATTCTTAATTTCTTCTTCTGTAGGGCGAAGAAACAGGTTATGGCAAAATAGGTTAGAATACGCTAATTCGGTAACCACACGAATGTTTAAACGGTATGCAGGATCGGCACAAGCATAAGAATCTTTTACAAATACTTCTCTTCCAGCCAAGTATGCTTGCATCCGAGCATAGATTCTATCGAAATTTTCCGGACTGAACGGAATATTCACGTCACCCCACCATACCGAATCTTCGGTGATGGCATCCTTGACAATAAAACGATCTTTCGGACTACGGCCGGTGAACTCACCAGTATCTGCAGCTAAAGCACCTGTAGCGGTAAGTTGACCTTCTCCCCTGATGATACACTCTTCGACCAATTCAGCCGGACTCAAATTCCAATGTGCCGCAGAAACATGGTGTAAACCTATAGATGCCAGACTCGCGTTACCAGCTTTTAAACCAAACTCATTCATAATAAAAGTATAGAATTAGACGATTAGAAATGTGCCGCAAAGGTAGCTAAATCACGACTATTTCAATAGGAAGCTAAAATATTGAAAGTCAATTTCGAGTTTCTTAAAAAGTAAGGGCATAATTTACGCCATCAAACAAAAACAGGAAACTTCCTTGGATAATTATACCCTGACCATGCCCTCTCCATTTTTCATTTCCATGCTGCATCAACAAGGCACCAGTACCGATGTACAGTACGTCGAGTAAGGTATTGATCAAAAGTACTTTTCGGAATTTCTCCCGCTCAAGTTTTAAGTCTATCGGCTTACCTTCTTTTTTCTTTAAGTCGTAGAGCGCATACCCTGTAATTGCTCCATCGATTAATCCCCACGCGAGGTTTTGAACCCCCATTCCACGCACAAAAGCGCTCGTTGAGCTCAACTGGTACAAACCTACCCCGGTCGACAGTGTGCTCCATCCACCCAAAACATACATGGCCTTGCGTTGATGATGCATCACATCGTAAGTCCTCGATTGATATAAAAAAGCCGTTGAGTCGGTTTGACCCGAAGCAACGGCTGGAAAGAAGCAAAGTAGAAGTAACCAGCGCATGCTGAAATTACAAATTTGCTATCGTTTTGTTTTTAGGGTATTTGATTGAGAAGGAGTAGTCTAACTTCTCACCTGCATTGGCTTGTAAATTCAGCCTCCAGCGCACTAAGCCTTTATCGTCTTGCAACTGCCCGCTTCCTAGTTTCACTTCCGATACCTCAATGTCTTTGTTTGCCGAAACTGGAATTCGATCTTCAAGAATTAGTTTGATCGGGCTTTGATGCGCATTCTTGACTGCTATGGTATAGTTGAATGCTTTGGTTCTGTTACTACCCATTTTTCGGTCAGAAGTAAATGCTACTTTCTGGTCAAATTTTACTTGAACGCGTTTATCAATACCCAAAGAAAGCTCTAAAGTATCCGAATCAGCTGTTTGGAAATTCATCCAACTTTCTCCCACTAAATTGTTTTCTAAATAAATACGAGCGTTTCCTGGTAGCAAGTTCAGCTCCTGCCAATCGGTAACGTATGCCATTAAGATAACTTCCGACTGTTGGCGAGGAGTTGCATAGTGTCCATAGGTATTTTGAAGAAGTTTTTCTTCCAAAGTAACCAGCTTCGCTTCATTATGACGTATCGTCACTCGGTCGCTAGGTTTATATTCATAATTCAAGTAGTTTACCTGCTTGCTGGCAATGTTTGAGCGCAGGTTCATAAATCCACCCTCAGCATCCATCACCGCTGTTTCGGCTCGATACACTTTTGGCGCAGCACCCGTTTGAGGGGCATACTCCTGCATAAAATCCAATAACCAAGGGTTTAAAACAGGCTTATTCACGTATTGGGTAGGTACTGCCGAACTAATGGCAATTTGCACATTTTCCCAGTCGATGGTAGTTTGTTGAATCACCCTGGCTTTCGCAATGAGTGTCAATGGCTTATCAAGACTTACTGCCTTTACGTCGTAAAATGGCTCCCAATAAACCGAAGGAGTCGTGTATTGTATTTCAAACTTTGCCAAGCCTCTTTCAGTATTGAGTACGTCTACAACCAACTCATAGGTATAGTCGGCCATACTGGCTTTCCTATTCTCGATTTGTTGCTGGAACAGCTTAATTTTTTCTAAAAGTTGCTTCTCAACCCGCTTCGCCTGAAGTATCCGAATGTTCAAATCAGACAATCGCGTTTGGTAAAAGGATGCTAGCTTTTGTAGCTCAGCTACGGTTAAACCAGAGGTTCCTCCAACCTGTTTGTTCGCAAGAATCATTTGCTGCTCTTGAGTCAGCACTTCTGATTTTGCCTTATGATCTTCAAGTCTTTCATTGTATTGGGCAATGCTATCCTTCAAAGCAATTATTTCAGGGAGCTGATCGTTGCTTTTGAGATAATTCTGACGTAGCTCGTACCCTAACAGGGTGATTCCAGCACGGTTGGCTGTGATTCTAATGCTTCTATCGTCAATCTGGCCGGCAATACCCGTGAAAATCAGTTTCTGCTCCCCTAAGCTAAGATTAGTCTGAGCCTGGTGGGTAAGTTCTGCACCTTGGAGGTACACTTTAGCCGATTGGATTTTCGCAGGTATTTCGGCAAATACCTTTACAGTTCCGCACGAAACCAAAAACAAGACAAAAAGGATTTTTTTCATAGCTATTCAGTTGAGAAGCTTTTATTAAGCTAAAACCTATAACGCAGGCTTCATGCCACAAAACGTTAAAGAAATCATAAATACACAAAAAACCCCGGAATTACCGGGGTATAATTACTCGATGATAAACTCTATGCGCCGATTCCTACCTCTATCGGCATTCGTAAATGTGCCGTTAGGGCCACTAGGACCAAACTTAGGCTCACTTTCTCCTCTGCCTTCTACCAAAATGCGACCCTCATCCACACCCATGGCTACCAAACGCGCCTTGACACTACTGGCCCGCTCATACGAAAGTGTGTTGTTAGCCTCGGCATTCCCCACATCATCGGTATGACCTACAATACGTAGCTTAAAGATCTTGCTCTGTTCCTCGTTTAAATACGCCACCAGGCCTTGAAGATTCTCCATATCCTTGGCTTGTTTAGCTCTACATTCGTCTTGCAAGACTTTAGTCCGCTTGTTGGCACAATCCACAAAATCTGATTTACCCGATTCAAACTCAAGAGACTGCAAATCAGTTAGAATCTTAACCGTTTCTTGCTTGGTTTCGGGCATACATCCATGACAACTCAAAAGACCGGGAGTAGTTGGGCATTTGTCCAAATGATCGGGCAAACCATCTTTATCTACATCCATTGAAATTCCAGAACCATCTACATTTATTTTTTCGCGTCTATCGGCTCTTGCTTTCAAAAGCGCAAGTTCCTCTCTCGTCCAACCGCAATTGCTTTCACTTAAAACCGACAAATCCCAACGGGTAACCTCTTTATCAAAAGTGTCGGGCACACCATCGCCATCGGAGTCTTTTTTCATTTCAACTTCCGACATACGCATCTGTCGTTCCAAAGCATTTAACTTTTCTTCGAGGGCTAAGATTTTGTCATCCTGAACTTTTTGTGACTTATTGACGAGGTTCAATTTATTCTCTAATGCATTTATATTTTCACTGTATTCGGCATAAGCTTGCTGCAGCAACGAACGGGACCAATACATCGACTGCCCCTGCCGGTTTGGACCAAGATGGAATACTAAACTCAGACTAAGTGAACCTACTTTATCGAGGTTTCTTCCAAAATTAACCTCACCAGTACCCGGTCCACTTGTTTTCTGAATCACCATTCCATCGAAAGCATCTGAATTCAAGTTACGCATTGCCCCTTCTAAGTCGAGATGAACTTTGTCGGTAATCTTATAAGAAATTCCCAATCCCACCGGCACAACCAAAACTAATCCGTCTGCCGTACCTGCGTCGGTTGTCGGTAAAAACTGATTGGTATTTAAATTTCGAATTCTGCCCTGGAAGTTATTCACCCCAACACCTAGGAAGCCATAAAAACCTAATCTACGCTCATAAACCAAAGGCCTAAATTTATCCAAGGCCATTCCGCTGAAATTGAAGACAGCCGACAAAGAGCCCTCAAAAAAATTAGTTGTTGCCTCCACAGGGCCTGGTAAGCCGTAATTAATGATTGCTGTGTTGTCTACCAAACGGCCCACGACATGGCCATAATTCAAACTTCCACGAACACCTATGGCGGGTCCAAACCAGTAGGAAGCATGTGCACCAAACGTATACCCCAGATTACTCAAGTCGTAGTATTCAAAACGACGTATGTCATGGAACGCGGTTGTGGTGCCTGCCGTTAATCCCAACGCCCATCTATTTGGCAATTGGAGATTTTTTTTTGCACGTTGCGCCAATAGTGATTCTGGAAGGTTCACCAATGACATTGTGCAAAATAACAATAGTAATAATCTAGCCATGTGGTTATCGTTCAGTGTAATCGTTATGGTCAAATATGGGAAAATTATCCCAAATGCATATTAATTCACCTTTAACAACTGTTGCTAAATGAATTGATTTCCAAATTGCTGCTTGAAATAAGTAGGGCTATTTAACAGTCGACTGCCGTACCACGAAAAGAGCGAACCATCTACCAACAGAATCGTTGCATAAGGGAATCGCTCTTTTAATTCATCTACATGTTTTTGACTAAATGGAAATGGTTCCGAGCTTAACAAGATGTAATCTGGGGCTAAGTCTTTCAATTTTACAGTTGGTATCACCGGGTAACGATCTCCGAATTGACTTGCCAGATTTTCAAAACCTAATCGGCTGAGCATATCATCGATAAAGGTATTGCTTGATGCAGCCATCCAGGGCTGATACCAGATGAAATACAATACCGACTTCGTTGTAGTTGGCCTACCTAACGTTTGAAAGGCCGATTGAATTTGACTGTGCAGATAATTTGCTTCAGCTGCTTTACCCGTCATTTTCCCAACCTCCTCGATCATTTGAAGCGCACTGGCTAAGTCGTTCACATCACTGGCCCAAACAGGATAATCTTCCAGCATTTCTATTTGCTCAAGCTTATTTTCCTCTTTATTGGCAAGGATAAGATCAGGTTTTAATTGACGTATCAGGTCTATTCGTAAATTTTTGGTCCCACCAATGCGCGTTTTACTTCGAAACCATTCTTCTGGATGAATACAGAATTTGGTTATTCCAACCACCTCAGCTTCTAAGCCCAAACTCGCTAATAGCTCTGTTTGCGAGGGCACTAGCGAAACTATTCGCTTTGGAAATGCGACTACTTCAACCTCTCGGCCTGTTTGATCGATGTAGTTAGGCATATTAAGCCAAAGCTTGAATGATATCGTGGTTGGTGATTATTTGAACAGTTTCTTCGTCAATTTTCACCAAAACAGCATTATTCGTTTTGTCGATATGTTTGGCTAGGTCGCTAAGTGCTGTCTCTTTTTCAACGAATGGAAAAGGTGCCTGCATCAATTCGCGAACTTGCATTTTTCGCGTTTCAGGACTATCCAAACACTTCAATAACAAATTGGCATCGGTTACGGAACCTACAAATTGATCTCCATCTTTAACAGGTACTTGACTAATGTTAAAGTGCATCATTTTATGCATGGCCTCTCCTACAGTTTGTGAGGCTTCAACCACTACCATTGGCAAGTGTAAGCGGTGACTGATGCAATCAATGGCCCTTTTTACCTGTGGCTGTAAAAACCCTCTCTCACGCATCCAATCGTCGTTGAACATCTTAGCCAAATAACGCGTACCGTGATCGTGAAAAATCACGACCACCACGTCGCCTTCTTTCAAGCGGTCTTTCAGCTGCACCAAACCAGCGATGGCCGAACCCGCACTGTTGCCTACGAAAATACCCTCTTCCCGAGCAATCTTTCGGGTATAAATCGCGGCTTCCTTGTCCGTGACTTTTTCAAAATGGTCAATCAAGCTAAAGTCAACATTTTGAGGAAGAAAATCTTCCCCGATGCCTTCGGTGATGTATGGATAAATCTCATTCTTATCGAATATCCCGGTTTCTTTGTACTTTTTAAAAACCGACCCATACGTATCGATGCCCCAAACTTGAATGGCCGGATTTTTTTCCTTTAAGTAGCGCGCTACGCCTGAAATTGTCCCGCCTGTTCCGACGCCTACCACTAAGTGTGTAACCTTTCCTTCGGTTTGTTCCCAAATTTCTGGGCCTGTTGATTCGTAATGTGCTTGACGGTTACTGAGGTTGTCGTATTGATTGGCTTTCCAACTGTTGGGCGTTTCTTTTTCAAGTCTGCTTGACACGCTGTAATACGATCTAGGGTCTTCAGGGTCAACATTGGTAGGGCAAACGATCACCTCTGCACCAAGGGCTCTTAGCGCGTCAACTTTTTCCTTCGATTGTTTATCCGTAGTGGTGAAAATACATTTATAGCCTTTTACAACTGCAGCAATTGCCAAACCCATTCCTGTATTTCCAGAAGTGCCTTCAATGATTGTGTAGCCGGGTTTCAGTTTGCCTGCTTTCTCAGCATCTTCAATCATCTTCAGGGCCATTCTATCCTTGGTACTATTACCGGGATTGAAGGTTTCGACTTTTGCGAGTATGGTAGCCGGGGTTTTTCCCACTACTTTATGCAATTGTACCATTGGCGTGTTGCCAATAGTTTCAAGAATATTCTGATACCACATGGCACAAAAATACCCCATTCGGGCGAATAATTCCGAAGGAGTCGGAAAAGTCTTGCTTAAAGTGCATTTTTGAACTTTATGCGAATAAGTGCTACCATCATTTGCTTGAACGAACAGGAGAACATAGTGGCCTGTATTGAGTCGCTTCAGAAAGTGGCTGATGAAATTATCGTTCTCGACTCGGGCAGTACCGATAATACCGTTGAACTGGCAAAGGGTGCTGGCGCATTGGTGTTTCATCAAGATTTCTTAGGCCATATCCGCCAAAAAAATGCTGCCGTTGCTTTGGCCAAGTACGACTATATTCTTTCGTTAGATGCCGACGAACAACTCTCCGAAGAGTTGATAAACTCTATAAATGAAGTAAAATACAATACACATTTACAGGCATTTAGCATGAATAGGTTAAACTATTTTTGCGGGCAATGGATTCGTCATACGGGTTGGTACCCAGATCGTAAGATCCGCCTTTGGCATCGAGCTGTGGGAGCATGGGGAGGTACAAATCCGCACGACCGCGTAATCATTCATGACGGTGTTGAAGTTGGTTGGTTGAAGGGAGATATCTTACATTATACGTACCGACGAAGAGAAGATTTCGATTCACAAAGTGATAGATTTGCTCGGATAGCCGCAGAAGCAATGTTCAAAGAAGGCCGATCCGTCGGTGTTTTCCCCATCTATTTTCGGGCTCTATTCCGATTTGTACGTGATTATCTACTCAAGGCAGGCTTTTTGGATGGAAAAGCTGGTTGGATAATCAGTGTGGGTAACGCTCGTTATACTTTTTTGAAATACTATTTATTGAAACAGTACTACCGTAAAAAAGGCTGATGTTTGTTAGTGGATTTACCTTTGTTAGAAATGCAATTAAGTACGATTATCCGATAGTAGAAGCTATTTTATCGATTCTACCTGTCTGCGACGAAGTGGTCGTAGCGGTCGGAAAAAGTGAAGATGCGACCCTAGATCTTATCCAAGGTATCGCCTCTCCAAAAATCAGGATAATCGAAACCATTTGGGACGATTCATTGCGTGAGGGAGGAAGAGTTTTAGCCGACGAGACGAACAAAGCCTTGGCTGCCATCTCCCCAAAAGCCGACTGGGCGTTTTACATTCAAGGAGATGAAGTTTTCCCCGAATCAGACGTAGCTGCGGTTTACAAAGCCATGCAAAAGCATGCAGGCGCACCAGAAGTTGAGGGGTTGTTGTTCAAATACCGGCACTTTTATGGGTCGTACGATTACATTGGCATCAGCCGACGCTGGTACAGTCACGAAATACGTGTTGTACGGCCACAAAATGGCCTTAGCTCCTACCGCGACGCGCAGGGTTTCAGAGTTAACGGACGCAAATTAAACGTAATACCAGTGAATGCCTACATACACCATTACGGTTGGGTAAAGCATCCACAAAAGCAACAAGAAAAGCAACGCAACTTCCACAAAATGTGGCACGACGATACATGGATGAAGGAAAAAATTCCCGATGTGGATGCGTTTGATTATAGTCAAATCGACATACTCGAAAAATTTACGGGTCAACATCCAGAGGTGATGAAAAACAGAATTGCTGCTATGAATTGGAAATTTTCATTCGATCCGTTGTCGGCTAAGTGGACATTAAAAAGTAAGTTGTTGTATAGGCTTGAAAAGGCACTGGGTATTCGGCCGTTCGAATACAGAAATTACGTCAAAATTCAAAATAAATGAAATATATACTAAGTATAATAATTGCATTTATTACTCTCTCTTCTTCACCAAGCCAGCACAAGCGTGTACAGGCGCTACTCCCTTTGAACTGCTCAGCAGCCCGTACGAAACCTGTTCGGTATGTTATGTTGCATTACACATCCAATGCATTGGCGAATCCTAAAAACCCACTAGATGTTGAGGCTGTTCTTCAAATCTTCAAAAAATACCGTGTATCGGCACATTATTTAATCGATCGTGATGGAACCGTTTATCAACTTGTGAGCGAAGATCGAACGGCTTTCCATGCTGGTAAAGGAAGCTTACCCAACAAGCCCGAAACTTTAAATGCTATGAATTCAATGAGTATTGGCATAGAAATGATGGCCGTAGGCACGCCCGAAGAAATGTTGAGGTTGGGTGTGAAAGATTACGCAAGTATACCTGATGCTGCCAAAGGGTTCACCGAACTGCAGTACCAAAGTCTTTCAGAACTGTTGCTTGAAATTGCCTCTAGACACGATAAACTAAAAATAACCAAAGGGCAAATCATCGGTCACGATAAATATGCTCCGGAACGAAGAGGCGACCCAGGGCAATTATTTGACTGGGAACGTCTTCCTTGGTCGCAAACTGAGTAAATTGCCAACATGAAAGTATTTTCTCGTATTTCAATCTTTCTGTTCGTATGGCTAATACCTGTTGGTTCTGCCTTTGCACAGAAAAAAACTAAAATTTATCAGTTTAAAATACACGAGGAAATAGGTCCTCCCGCTTGGCGCACCACCCAAAAAGCTGTTGCCGAAGCCGAAAAAATAGGAGCCGATTACATTCTACTGCATTTGAATACCTATGGAGGCTTGGTCGACGCTGCCGACAGCATCAGAACTCGGCTTTTGAATGCGAAACCGATTGTGGTCGTTTTTATCGACAACAATGCAGCCTCTGCCGGCGCGCTAATTTCGATAGCTTGCGACAGCATTTACATGCGTAAAAGTGCCACCATTGGGGCAGCAACGGTGGTAAACCAAACGGGCGAAGTGGTACCCGACAAATACCAATCGTATATGCGTGCCACCATGAGGGCAACGGCCGAATCTACCGGAAGAGACCCTCAAATTGCCGAAGCAATGGTTGATCCGTCGGTACAAATCGCAGGAATAATCGATTCAGGGAAAGTGCTTACGTTCACAAGTAGTGAAGCACTGAAGTATGGCTTTAGCAATGGAAACGCCGAAACTATGGGAGAAGTAATTGCTAAGTTGGGAATAGAAAATTACGAACTGGTAAAACAAGAACTAACCGCTACGGATAGCATTATCAACTTTTTGATTTCACCTGCCATTAGTGGAGTCTTAATCCTGGTCATCTTAGGTGGCATTTATTTCGAACTTCAAACACCCGGTATTGGGTTCCCTTTGCTTGCCGCAGTTACGGCTGCAATACTCTACTTCGCACCGCTCTACCTCGAAGGGTTGGCAGCGAATTGGGAAATATTGTTGTTTTTAATCGGCTTGATTCTTATAGCTCTTGAGCTTTTTGTAATACCGGGATTTGGTGTTGCCGGAATAGCCGGTATAACTTCCATTCTTGTTGGACTAATTTTTTCGCTGCTCGAAAACGATGGTTTTGACTTCCAGTTCACTGGGATGACGCAAGTTTTTAGTGCTTTACTTACCGTACTCATACCCTTCACCGTTATAGCCGTAAGCTTTTTTCTGTTCGGAGACAAAATATTGCAAAACGGCCCCATGAAACGTCTGGTTTTAAGCGATACCCAAGAAAAGAATCAAGGTTATGTAATTGCCGAAAAGAGCTCTTTTATTGGGCAAACAGGTAGAACAATAACCCCTCTCCGACCATCCGGTAAAATTGAAATTCAAGGTACCCCACACGACGCAAGGGTAAAATCGGGTTATTTAGAGAAAGATGTTGCCGTGGAAGTAATTGGACAGGAGCGCTTTGAGCTACTCGTACAACAAAAAGAAGCCTGACTTTTCTACATACGCACATTAATTCGTTGGGAGCCCCTTCCTTTTAGTACCTTTGTATCCCGTACACAAAGTCAGCCTATGGCATCGGTTAAATACATTTTTGTGACGGGGGGTGTTACTTCTTCCTTAGGAAAAGGCATCATTTCAGCGTCTCTAGCGAAGCTTCTTCAAGCGCGAGGTTATTCTGTTACGATACAGAAATTCGACCCCTACATCAATGTTGACCCCGGCACGCTAAATCCCTACGAGCATGGCGAATGTTATGTAACCGACGATGGCGCCGAAACTGACTTAGACCTGGGCCACTACGAACGTTTCCTTAATGTGCCCACTTCACAAGCAAACAACGTTACCACAGGAAAAATCTACCAAACGGTAATCGAAAAAGAACGTCGTGGTGACTACTTGGGTAAAACAGTTCAAGTTATCCCGCATATCACCGACGAAATCAAAAAGCGATTTCAAACGCTAGGTAAAAGTGGTAAGTACGATATCATCATCACCGAATTAGGAGGCACCATTGGCGATATTGAATCACTCCCCTACGTAGAAAGCTTACGTCAGCTACGTTTCGAACTGGGAGAAGGAAACAGTCTAGTGATTCACCTTACGCTCATTCCTTATTTGAGTGCAGCCGGAGAATTAAAAACCAAGCCAACACAGCACTCGGTGAAAATGCTACTCGAACAGGGGGTTCAGCCAGATATCCTCGTTTGTAGAACTGAACATCCAATTACCAAAGAAATTAGAAGGAAGGTAGGTTTATTCTGTAACGTACAACCCGAAGCTGTTATTGAAGCCCGTGATGCTTCAACGATTTATGAGGTGCCGATATTCATGCTAAAAGAAGGTTTGGATAAGGTGGCGCTTAAAAAATTGCATATGTCGGCAGAAAAAGAACCCGATATGGAGCAATGGAAGACCTTTCTTTCGCTACTTAAAAAACCGCTCACAGAAGTAAGAATTGGGTTGGTAGGCAAGTATGTAGAACTAAAAGATTCGTATAAATCAATTGCAGAAGCTTTCTTGCATGCTGGTACCGCCAACCAATGTAAAGTGGTGATAGAATGGATACACTCCGAACACTTGCAAGCCGATACCATTGCTGAACAGTTAGGCAATCTCGATGGAGTTTTAGTGGCACCTGGCTTTGGTCAGCGAGGATGGGAAGGTAAAATTGAAGCCATTCGCTATGTGCGTGAGAATCACATTCCTTTCCTGGGTATTTGTTTGGGGATGCAATGTGCCGTTATCGAATATTCAAGAAATGTACTTGGCCTTAAGGGAGCGAATAGCACTGAAATGGATGCCGAAACTCCTTATCCGGTCATCGATTTAATGCACGAACAAAAGGCAGTGATTGAGAAAGGCGGGACCATGCGTTTGGGGGCTTATCCATGCAAACTCAAAAAAGGATCTAAAGCAGCAGCTGCTTACGGCGACGTAGGCCAAATCAAAGAAAGACACCGACATCGTTACGAATTCAACAACGATTTTTTGGATCGCTTTGAAAATGGTGAGATGATTATTTCTGGCGTTTATCCAGGTAAAAACTTGGTAGAAATAGTTGAGCTAAAAAACCACCCATGGTTTGTTGCAGCACAGTTTCACCCAGAATATAAAAGTACCGTAATGAACCCTCATCCACTGTTTATGAGTTTCATAAAGGCTTGTATGAATACCATTCCATACAGCCGTGTACAACAATCGAAAAGCAAAGTCAAAAACTCAGGCGAAAAAGTCACTATTTGAGTACTTTTGTGCCTTCGTAAATTCTACTTATGGATCGTAATTCGGTCATCGGGTTAGTACTTATCGGGATTATTCTCGTAGTTTTTAACCTCTATTTCTTACCAGAACCTGCTCCGCAGGATACTAATCAGCCACAAGAGACTGTGGTTTCCGACACAGTTAGTGCGCCTTCCTTACAAGAAAGCACTCCGCCGGTAGCAGTAGCGGATAGTGTAACTCAAGCCAAACTAGACGACGCTTATGGTGTATTTGCTCCCTTTATTCAAGGTGAGTCGAAATCATTCACCCTCGAGAACGACTTGATTAAAGTTGTTTTTGACTCGAAAGGTGGACGAATTAGCCAAGTTGAACTGAAAGAATACAAAACCAGCGATAGCCTTCCTCTTGTCTTGTTTTATCCCGAGGACAGCCGTTACAGTTATCAATATTCCACAGGTAACAGGAATGTGGAAACTGCTCAACTCTATTTTGACGGGAAAATTGAGAAAAATCTAATTCGTTTTCGCCTGAACTTTGGTGAAGGCAAGTTTATCGAGCATACCTATGCGTTGCAAGACAACAGCTATACCGTAGACCACGATGTTCGTTTGGCTGGTATGGATCAGCTATTAGCCGGCAATATCGACTATACCCGTTTAAACTGGTCGGTTCGTTCACCGCGGCAAGAAAAAGACTTGAAAGACGAACGACTGAAAAGCGATATCTACTACCGTTACCTTAACGATAGTCCTGATTATTTGAATATCACGAAATCTGACAACGAGTCGCTGAAGAATGCCGTAAAGTGGGTTTCGTTCAAGCAGAAATTTTTTGCCACTACGCTTATTGCCGACCAATCGTTCGAAAGTGCAGAAATTGCGGGCGGTCCCACCGCGACGGATGATCGGGTATCAGACTATCAAGCAGAGCTTGTTTTACCTTTAAAGCACCAGGCAGAAGAAACCTATGGTTTTAGCTTCTACTTTGGACCGAATCACTATCAAACGCTCAAGTCGTTTGATCTTGGACTTGAAAAACAGGTCCCTCTAGGTTGGGGCATATTTGGCTGGGTGAATCGGTTTATAGTTATTCCTGTATTCAACTGGTTAGACAGTTTTCATTTGAATTATGGGCTGATTATCCTGCTGTTGACGATAGTCATCAAATTAATCCTTTTTCCATTTACTTACCGCTCGTATCTCTCAACAGCCAAAATGCGTGTGCTCAAGCCCGAAATGGATGAGATAAAGGCACGCTTTGAGGGTGATGCCACCAAAATGCAGGCGGAGCAAATGAAGCTTTTTCAGAAAGCAGGCGTGAATCCACTTGGGGGATGTTTACCGTTACTCTTACAGCTGCCTATTCTAATTGCGTTATTCAACTTCTTCCCAGCATCGATTGAACTTCGCCAACAAGCTTTCTTGTGGGCCGACGACCTTTCAACTTACGATAGCATTTGGACGTTTGGCAAGCTGCCGGTGATCGATTTTATCTACGGCGATCACGTGAGTTTGTTCACCATCTTGATGACGCTCTCTACCTTACTGTATACCCGCATCAACAACCAAATGGCGGGTGTTACCGGACAGATGAAAGTGCTCAGTTATTTGATGCCGGTGATGTTTTTGGGTATCATGAACAATTACTCGGCTGCATTGAGTTATTACTACTTTTTAGCCAACATGATTACTTTCGGCCAACAATGGGTCATCCGAAAGTTTGTGAACGACGATGAAATTCACCGCAAGATTCAGGAAAACAAAAAGAAACCTGTTAAAAAATCAGGATTTCAGGCACGTTTAGAAGCTCTTAGCAAACAAGCTCAAGACGCCCAAAAGCAACGTAAAAAGTAAACTTAAAGCCTCGGGATTCCGAGGCTTTTTAGTTTATACCAACTTGAAAGATTTCCCGGATTTGGTTCAACAAGGAATACTTTCTAGTTACAAGAAGTTGTCGTAAATTCCGTACATATATTTATCGCTGACCGTATTATGAAAAGTTGGAAAAAAGTTATTCTCATAGGCTTTATACTGGGTTTAATTGGAGGATCGATTGGTTTATACATGTACTTCAAACCCGTAGAAAGTACTTCTGGAATGGAAACTGATGTAAAAATTTCAGCCACAGAACTCTTCGACGCTTACAGTGCCAATGAAAATGAAGCCAATACAAAGTATCTAGGAAAGGTTCTTGAAGTTAGTGGTGAGGTGATGGATATTCGAACAACGGATGCCGGCAGAACTGCTTTAGTTTTGGCAACCTCCGATGGAATGTTTGGCATACAATGTGAGTTGGAAGAAGGCGTTGACGCCACCTCAGTGAAATCTGGCCAGAACATTACGGTAAAAGGTGTTTGCAGTGGATTATTGCTCGATGTGGTTCTAACAAGATGTACCCTTTAACTATTTATAAATGAAAAAATTAATTTTAGTATTGGCTTTGGTGAGTATTTCTGGCATAGTATCGGCGCAGAAATATATGACACGCACCGGTTCGGTTAACTTTGTGGCAGAAGGTGCGGTGAAAGATGGTGTGAAGGCCAAAAATGAACAAGCTGCTTGTGTACTTGATGCGTCAAACGGTGAAGTTGTATTCCAAATCTTGATCAAATCGTTTCAGTTTCAGAAGGCCCTAATGCAAGAGCACTTCAATGAAAACTATATGGAATCGCACAAATTCCCCAAAGCGATGTTAAAAGGAAGAATCAATGAATGGAAAACGATTGATTTGACCAAAAATGGCAGCTATAACGTAACTGTTACCGGAGATATGACCATTCACGGTGTGACTAAAAAAGTTACTGAAAAAGGCAAATTAGAGGTAAAGGACGGGGTTGTTCGCTTACTAGCCGATTTCAATGTAACCTTAGCTGATTACGCAATTGAAATACCGAAAATCGTAGAAGACAAAATTGCGAAAACTGCTCAAGTGAGTCTTTCGATGAATCTCGAAAGCGCGAAGTAATTCTTGTTAGAATCCATATGCCAAAGCCCTCGAAAGAGGGCTTTGGTCGTTTATAGCGGGTGAAATAGTTAGAAATACCAGCTATGAGGCTTTCAGAATGACGAATGACTTCGACAAAGGATCCAACACTTGGGTACAAAGTTCCACGAAGGCTGGCCCTTCTTGCAGGTAGAAATTCATAAAATTATCATGTCGCTCTTGAAGGTGCTGATCGGGAAAAAGTTTAGCTTTTAGCAGTTTGATTTGATTGATACTGGTTTCATGACGCTGCTTCTGCGCTTTTTTCACCCGTGCTTCCAAAGCCTTCAACTGCCCTTCTACTTTTTTTCCTTCTGCTAGGGCCGCTCCTTTTAAGCTGGGATCAACAGTTTCAATGTGGTTGGCCAGCTTTATGAACCATGCTTCTAGTTCGGTCAATGCTGTATCAATGCTAAAAATTTCCTTCTCTTGCTCTTTTAGGTGGTCTACAATAAGCGCTTCTACTGGCTCAAAAAATCGTTCGATTGTAAAACCCAGCTTATCTAGCTTCGTTTGCGAAGACCTATCTACATAAATCGCCGAACTACGCAGCAACACGGCGGGCATTGAAACTTCATATAGCTCAAAAACAGGCTTCAGTAACATCCAATAAGCTACTTCTGCCCCACCTCCAATAAAGGCTACGTTCGGCAAAACCAATTCCTGATAAACTGGGCGCAAAACAACATTTGGGCTGAATGCTTCAGGAGTGGTGTGCACCACATGAAGTAATTCTTTTTCCGACCAGCTTCGTTGATTATTCACGGTCTTAAACGTGCCCTCCTCGAAAATTATACGCTCCCGAATACCGTCTTCAATCCAAAACAAATTGATCGGACGAGGAAAAATTTGGCTCGGATATCCTGCCTCATGTAATCGTTCTGCTGTTTTTAATACAAGCGCTTCCGATTCGCGACCAACCAGTTCTCGCTCTGCTATTGTACTAAATTGCTTCTTTAACTCTTTATCGTCGCCATCAACCACTACCAAGCCGAATTTGCCAAATAGCCTATTGACCATTTTTCTGGTGGCAAATGCCCAAGTGTATTCTGGTCGAAAACAGTCGAGTAAAATTGATTTTAACTCTTCAGCCTCTGGTTTGTCGCCCAATAACTCCAAAACTTGATTAAGTATTGGAGTAAGCGTTTGAAGTGGCATTCTACCCACGGGGCCTTTGAGCCCATTTTCCCATCTTAGCTCGTGATGAAAAAGATGGATGTGGTTTAACTCTTCTAAATCATGATCTTCTGACCCCATCCAATAAACAGGCACAAAATGAGCATGGCTTATTTCATTTTTTAAACGATTGGCCAATGCGATAGTGCCAGCAATTTTATAAATGAAATAGGCAGGTCCCGTAAATAAATTGGGTTGATGCGCTGTTACTACGGTAAAAGTTGTTTCGTTTCGAAGAGCTTCTAATTGGACTTCTAATTCTCGAGTACGTTCTATCTCACTGTATTGTCGATAAAGAGCATTAACCAGCACTTCTCTTTGACTCGAGGAGAAACTCCTTTTCTGCGCTAGTGCATTTTTAATTCCATCGATATCAAAACTATGAGGTGCAAACCCCATCAGTTCTGGCTTTCCGGCTACATAATCGAGTGCCAAACGGCCAAATGACGCCGTTTTATCGAAGGTGAGAGTTTCTATCCGCATCAGTGTATTGGGTCTCCGTATAAGTCAAAAGCATCTGCCTGTGTAATACGTACTTTAGCAAAATCACCAACACGCACAAAATGGTTCCTTGCGTCTACCAATACTTCATTGTCTACTTCGGGTGAGTCAAACTGAGTGCGCCCTACGAAGTACTGCCCTTCTTTACGATCAAAGAGTACATCGTAGGTGTTGCCTACTTTTGGCTCATTCAACTCAAAACTGATTTGTTGTTGCAATTCCATGATTTCATCGGCTCTTGCTTCCTTGAGCTCTTGTGCAACATCGTCCACTAAGTTAAATGCAGCTGTATTTTCCTCATGTGAATACGGAAATACTCCCAAACGATCGAATCTGTTCTTTTCGACAAAAGCCAGGTGTTCTTCATGATGTTGTTGTGTTTCTCCGGGGAAACCAGTAATCATGGTAGTACGAAGGGCTATGCCTGGCACTTCGCTTCGGATGGTATCAATAAGCGCCTGTGTACGCTCCGCCGTGATCCCCCTGCGCATTGCTTTTAACATGGCATCGGCGCCGTGCTGCAAGGGCATATCGAGGTATTTACAAATATTGTCTCTCTCCCTAATAATTGGCAATATATCTTCCGGGAATTGTGATGGATATGCGTATTGCAAGCGAATCCATTTTAGGTCGTTTACATCCGACAAACGCTGAAGAAGCTCAGCAAGGTTACGCTTCCCATACAGATCTAAGCCATAGTAGGTAAGGTCTTGTGCAATGAGCACAATTTCCTTGACACCGTTCTTCACCAGGTTATTTGCCTCCACTACCAAATCCTCCATGCTTTTACTCACATGCTTGCCTCGCATGAGCGGAATGGCGCAAAAAGCACAAGGACGGTTGCAACCCTCCGAAATTTTCATAAAAGCCGAGTGTGTAGGTGTGGTGATGATTCGTTCACCCAGCAATTCGTGTTTGTAGTCGGCTCCAAGTGTTTTAAGAATCCGGGGAAGCTCCATCGTGCCAAAAAATGCATCCACTTGCGGCATCTCTGCTTCAAGTTCATCGCGGTATCGATGCGAAAGGCATCCCGTAACGTATAATTTATCGACCAATCCATCTTCTTTGGCATCAATAAACCGAAGAATGGTATCGATTGACTCCAGTTTTGCTTGCTCAATAAAGCCGCAAGTATTTACGATAACCACTTGGGCATCGTCGCGGCTACTTTCATGTTCAACGTCAAACTGATTTGCCTTTAGTTGCGTGATCAAGTTCTCACTGTCGACTAGGTTTTTCGAACAGCCGAGCGTGACCACGTTTACTTTGGGTTTTGATGTGTTTTTAGTGCGCATACTCAGCTATTTGAAAAAAGAGAATCTACAAACACTTGACGGTCGAAAGGCTGAAGGTCTTCGATACCTTCTCCTACACCGATGTATTTCACAGGTATCTTAAATTGATCGGAAATACCAATAACCACCCCGCCTTTGGCCGTTCCATCTAGTTTAGTTAATGCCAAAGCATTTACTTCGGTGGCTGCAGTGAATTGTTTTGCTTGTTCGATGGCGTTTTGCCCTGTAGAGGCATCCAACACTAAGAGTACTTCGTGCGGGGCGGTTTCAACCACCTTTTTCATGACATTGCGAATTTTGCTGAGCTCATTCATCAACCCCACTTTATTGTGTAACCTTCCAGCGGTATCGATAATCACCACATCGGCTTGTTGAGCTACAGCCGACTTTAGCGTATCGAAAGCCACCGATGCAGGGTCTGCTCCCATTCCTTGGGTGACCATCTGAACACCTACGCGCTCTGCCCATATTTTGAGCTGATCAACAGCTGCCGCCCGAAAGGTATCGGCAGCTCCGATGACTACTTTTTTGCCATCTTGTTTGAAACGCCATGCAAGCTTCCCGATGGTTGTAGTTTTGCCAACTCCATTCACGCCTACCACCATGATTACATAGGGTCCGTTAGCCACTGCATGTTCTTCCTGCTTAATCCCAGAATCACTGCTTTTAAGCAACTCGGCTATTTCTTCGCGCAAAACTGCATTCAGCTGATCGGTACCCACATATTTTTCTCGTTTCACCCGGTCTTCGATTCGTTTGATAATTCTAATCGTCGTTTCAACGCCTACATCCGACGAAATCAGCACTTCTTCGAGTTGATCAAGTACATCGTCGTCGACTGAACTTTTGCCGAGCACAATTTTCGCCAAACGAGAAAAAACATTCTCTTTGGTTTTTTCTACCCCCTTATCTAGCGCCTCTTTGTTCTTTTTGCTGCTGAAAAAATCGAAAAATCCCATGGTTACTCTTCTGAATGAAATATAAACACAAAAAGCTCCTCAAAAGAGAAGCTTTTTACTAGCATGTCTGTGTTGCTTATTTGCTAAAATAATCTTTCACGCGGTCGGCGGTGATAAACTCTTCTTTGAAAGTATATGCACCACTTTTGTCCGAACGCTTGGCACGGATTACTTTCACTACTTTTTCTGCTTCTGAAGCTTCACGCTTCAGGGTAGCTACTACCTTCTTTGCCATGGATTACTTAATTTCTTTATGAACCGTTACTTTCTTGAGAATTGGGTTGTATTTCTTCAACTCCATACGCTCAGTTGTATTTTTCTTATTCTTCATCGTTACATAACGTGAAGTACCCGGCATGCCACTGGCTTTGTGCTCGGTGCATTCGAGAATTACCTGAACGCGGTTACCTTTCTTAGCCATGATATATTAGATTTTACCCTTTTTCAGGAACTTGTTGATGGAAGCCGAAATACCATTCTTGTTGATGGTTTTGAGGGCCGAAGTCGACACTTTCAACGTAATCCACTCACCGGTTTCCGGAATATAAAATTTCTTTGTTTGGAGGTTCGGATAGAACTTCCTCTTGGTTTTGATGTTCGAGTGGGAAACACTGTTACCCCCGATCACCTTTTTACCGGTTAAAACACAAACTTTCGACATTGCTATAGGTCTTTAACTGTATTTTTGCAGAAGACATAAGTGCCCCCGCAAAACGAGAAGGCAAAGATAGAATTATCAAACGAAAAGACAAAGGTAGAACTCTGAAATAATTGAAAATCTCCATGAAAACCGCAACTCTTCCCAGCTATATCGAAAACATAAGTAGTGAATCTGCCATTTCGCAAGAATTTGAATACGGCGCGCACAACTATCATCCCCTGCCTGTAGTACTCGAAAGAGGCAAAGGATGCAAGGTTTGGGATCCAGAAGGGAACGAGTATTTTGATTTTCTGTCCGCGTATTCTGCGGTAAATCAGGGGCACTGTCATCCGAAAATAATTGCAGCACTGATGGAGCAAGCTCAAAAAATTACGCTTAGCTCACGTGCATTTTACAATGCCGTCCTCGGTCAATATGCCCACTTTATGACCAATATGTTCGGCTACGACCGCATGTTACCCATGAATACTGGTGTAGAAGCGGCCGAAACAGCAGTAAAGCTCGCACGACGTTGGGGCTATGAGGTGAAAGGCATTTCTAAAGACAAAGCGAGAATTGTTTTTGTGAACGGCAACTTCTGGGGACGTTCCATCGGCGCAATTTCGGCTTCGACCGACCCCAGCTCAAGAAATAACTTCGGCCCATTTGTACCTGGTTACGATTTAGTGCCTTACAACGATTTAGATGCACTTGAATCTGCATTAAAAAATCCCGATGTCGCGGGCTTTATGCTAGAACCCATTCAAGGAGAGGCTGGGGTAGTTGTACCCGACGAGGGTTACTTGAAAGGTGTACGACGTTTATGCGATCAATATCATGTTTTGATGATAGCCGATGAAATTCAAACAGGTATCGGCCGTACGGGTAAGATGCTTGCTTGTGATCATGAACTTGTACGTCCCGATCTACTGGTATTAGGCAAAGCACTCTCAGGTGGCGTAATGCCCGTAAGTGCTGTGCTGGCCGATGATGAAATTATGCTGACAATTCGTCCAGGAGAACATGGTTCTACTTTTGGCGGAAATCCTCTCGGTGCACGCGTGGCCATGACGGCCATGGAAGTATTGGTTTCGGAAGGCATGATTGAAAACGCTGACCGCTTGGGTGTCATTTTTAGAGCAGAAATGCAGAAGTTGGTCGATCGATACCCCCTCTTGAATCTAGTGCGCGGAAAAGGATTATTAAATGCAGTCGTTATCAACGACAGCGAAAAAAGCACCACCGCTTGGCAACTGTGTATCAAAATGAAAGAAAACGGGCTGTTGGCTAAGCCTACCCACGGCAATATTATTCGCTTGGCGCCGCCATTGGTGATTACTGAATCCCAGTTGATGGAGAGCTTGAACCGTTTTGAAACTGCCCTCATTCAATTTCAGGCCTGATTCAAAGCAGCATACCAATGCATAAAAAAAGCTGCTTCGATGTCGAAGCAGCTTTTTTTTAGGTCTTGTTCTGTCTTACTTCACCTTGTTCACTACTGCAGTGAAAACTTCGGGGTGATTCATGGCTAAGTCGGCAAGTACCTTGCGGTTGATAGCGATTCCCGACTTGCTCACTTTATTGATGAACTGAGAATACGACAAACCTTCGGTGCGAGCTGCAGCATTGATACGAGTAATCCAAAGTGCGCGGAAATGACGCTTTTTAGCTTTACGGTCACGGTAAGCATAACCTAAGCCTTTTTCAACGGCATTTTTAGCTACAGTGTAAACGGTCGAACGGGTTGTGAAATAACCCTTCGCCATTTTCATGATTCTTTTACGGCGTGCCTTTGAGGCGACGTGGTTGACTGATCTAGGCATAATTTTTAATTTTTATCAGTGGTCGTGAGACTCTTGTAAACTGACTCGATTATTTTCCGATGGTTAATAGACGTTTGATCAATGCTTCATTGGTTTTGTCAACCAAAGCACTGTGGGTGTTTTCTCGCTTACTTTTCGTCGATTTTTTGGTCAGGATGTGACGCTTGTAAGCGTGCTTACGCTTGATTTTTCCTGTTCCGGTAAGGGCGAACCTTTTTTTGGCACCGGAGTGAGTTTTCATCTTGGGCATATCTGTGTGTTTGAGCGTTTTACTTTTTTGTTGGGGCCTTGGGTGCCAAGAAAATAAACATGCGCTTACCTTCCAGTTTTGGCAGACTTTCCACCTTGCCATATTCGTCGAGCTCTTGTGCGAAAGTGAGTAGCAGTAGTTCACCACGATCTTTAAACACAATGGCTCTTCCTTTGAAGTGTACGTAGGCTTTCACCTTGGCACCCTCCTGCAGGAATTTTTGAGCATGCTTCAGCTTGAATTGAAAATCATGATCGTCGGTATTCGGACCAAACCGGATTTCCTTGATCACTGTTTTGGCGGTATTCGCTTTGATTTCCTTTTCTCGCTTCTTCTTCTCATAAACGTACTTGCTGTAATCGCTGATTCGGCAAACCGGCGGAACCGCCTTGTCGGTAATCATGATCAGGTCGAGACCTAATTCATCAGCAAGCTTTAAGGCTTTGGCTATGGGATAGACTCCATTTTCAACGTTTTCGCCTACCAGCCGAACTTCCGGTACACGAATGTTCTCGTTGATAGGATCTATCTCCTTCTCGCGACGTTGGCGAGAATTTGCCTGAGGTGTTTGTGCGATAGTACCTTTCCTCCCTTAGTTTTTGTTAATCTGTGAGTTCATTTCTTGGTTGATTAGGTTCACGAACTCGTCCATCGTCATCACACCCAAGTCGCCTTGGCCATGCTTACGAACAGCAACTTGTCCGTTTTCCTGCTCTTTTTCACCGACTATGAGCATATAAGGCACTTTTTTAACTTCCGCATCGCGGATTTTGCGCCCAATTTTTTCGTCTCGGTCGTCAATGAAGCTGCGAATATCGGAATTAATCAGATTCTCTGAAACTTTTTGCGTGTAATTATGAAACTTCTCGCTAATTGGTAACACAGCAACCTGCTCAGGAGCAAGCCATAATGGGAAGTTCCCGGCACAGTGTTCAAGCAATACCGCCACAAAACGTTCCATAGAACCGAAAGGTGCACGGTGAATCATCACTGGGCGATACTTCTGATTATCGCTACCGGTATATTCTAATTCGAACCGCTCGGGCAAGTTGTAATCCACCTGAATGGTCCCCAATTGCCATTTACGACCGAGAGCATCACGAACCATAAAATCGAGTTTTGGGCCATAAAAAGCCGCTTCTCCCAATTCGGTTACGGTTTTCATACCCTTCTCTTGGGTTGCTTCTATGATGGCACGTTCGGCTTTCTCCCATAACTCATCGGAGCCGATGTACTTGGTTTTATTCTCAGGGTCGCGAAGCGAGATTTGTGCAGTGTAGTCTTCAAATCCTAAGGCCGAGAAGGTATTCAATACCAAATCGATTACTTTTTTGAATTCCTCCTTTACCTGGTCGGGGCGACAGAATAAATGTGCATCGTCTTGTGTAAACCCACGAACCCGCGTTAGTCCGTGCAATTCGCCACTCATCTCGTACCGGTACACCGTGCCAAATTCGGCAAGTCGTAGAGGTAAATCGCGGTAAGAGCGAGGTTTACTTTTGTAAATCTCACAATGGTGCGGACAGTTCATTGGTTTGAGCAGGTACTCTTCGCCCTCGTGCGGTGTATAAATAGGTCTGAAGGAATCTTTTCCGTATTTGTCCCAGTGGCCCGAAGTAACGTATAATTCTTTGGAGCCGATGTGTGGGGTGACCACTTGCTGATATCCAGCTTTCACTTGGGCTTTCCGCATGAAATTCTCCAGTCGTTCGCGCAGCAGGGCACCTTTCGGCAACCAAAGCGGCAGGCCCATACCTACCTTTTCGCTGAACGTAAATAGCTCAAGTTCCTTACCTAGTTTTCGGTGATCACGCTTCTTGGCTTCTTCTAGTAGAAAAAGGTATTCCTTAAGCTCTTTACTATTCGGGAATGTGATTCCATAGATGCGCGTAAGCTGCTTATTCTTTTCGTTGCCGCGCCAATAGGCACCAGCGGTGTTGAGCAGCTTCACTGCTTTAATTCGTCCAGTATCGGGGATGTGCGGACCACGACATAAATCGGTAAATGCCCCCTGCTTATAGAACGTTATTTTACCGTCCTCCAAATCCTGAAGTAACTCTACCTTGTAGGGATCTCCTTTTTGCTCGAAATAAGCTATTGCATCGGCTTTACTCACTTCTGAGCGTACATAAGAGTTGGCTTGACCAGCAAGTTCAAGCATTTTCGCTTCTACCTTTTCGAAGTCCAACGATGAAAAAGCGTGATCTCCGAAGTCGATATCGTAATAAAAACCATTTTCAATCGGAGGTCCAATGCCAAATTTGACTCCCGGGTAAAGCTCTTCGAGTGCTTCTGCTAGCAAGTGCGCCGACGAATGCCAAAACGTATTTTTACCTGCATCGTCTTCCCATTTCAGCAATTTCACTTTCGATTCATTGGGCAGTGGTCGAGTGAGGTCCCAAATCTCGCCATTCACCTCTGCTGCAAGAACCACTCGTGCGAGACCTTCGCTTATATTTCTCGCCAAATCGAGGGCGCTGCTACCTGCTGGCAAACTGCGTTCGCTGCCGTCGGGCAAAGTAATTTGAATATTCATGATTTATTTTAATCGTTTGAGCGCTGAAATAGCGAGTTCAAATCCTGGTTCAATCGTTAATGCGCGTCGGAAATCACGTGCTGCGGCTTGTTTGTCGCCACTCAACTCGTAACAAAGTCCTCGGTTATAAAGTGCATTGTAATACTGTGGATTGGCCTCAACAGCTTTGGTGAACCACAAGATAGCCGGTTGAAATTTCTCTTCGAGCATATCTAAATAACCCATATTAAATAGAGCCGTAGCGTAATTGCTGTCGATGTTGAGCAAAGCCCGATAATCTTTTCGTGCACTATCGGCGAAACCTTGACCTTGTAAGTACATGCCACGCGCATAAAGCGCTTCTTTACTTTTAGGATCGGTACGCAGGGCATTGGTAAAATACTCCCAAGCCTTTTTATCGCTTTTCGCCAAGTAAATAAGACCAATCTGCATATAGGCCTCATGATGGTCTGGATTCTGTTCAGTTGCCGTTAAAAAATTACTAAGCGCCTTGGCTTCGTTTTTTTGCTCCAGGTAAACCATTCCTTTCCAGAAGTAACCATCTGCATTATTCACATCTATTTTCAGTCCTGCGTTGATGTATTGCATGGCCTGATCGTAGTACTTCTGATAAAAGGCAAACTCTCCTCTTTTGATATACGCCTTCACCAATTGAGGGTTTCGCTTGTAAGCCACACCCATGGCGTCATCGGCCTCCACCAAAGCTCCCATTTTAAAATACAGCTCTCCAAGGGTATAGAAATAGTTGCCATTGAGCGTGTCTAACAGCAAAGCCGACTTCAAATCGGCCAATGCTTGCTTGATGTCGTCTTGTTCTTGCCAATACAATGCGCGATTGTAATATACTTCGGGCTCTCTAGGATTCCTGGCGATTGCACTGTTGAGTTTAAGCAGGGTACTATCCACAGCTTCCGATGCCTCAGCGGTGTTAGTTTCGCCGTTTTCCTTGTCATTTGAACAAGAAGACAAAAGTGTGACCATCAGCAGACCGAATATCCATACGGCTAATCTCATAAACCTTTAGTTTTGCAGTGCGTTGCAAAAATAGCCGATTAAGAGGCTAATTCTATCAAGAGATTTTATATGAAACGAAACATTACATTCATCGGACTTATCGCACTCGTAGCGTTGTATAGTTCAAGTTATGCTCAAATCGCGCGTGAAGCTGAAGTAGACCCCGAAACTGGTGAAGTTATTCCGGAGGCAGAAATGCTTCGAAGAATAGCGCCATACCCCACAGAAAAACACTTATCTACGCTTGTTCAGTTAACTAATGGCGGAGACAATGCCGAGGCGTATTGGAGCTTTGATAGTAAAAAATTAATCTTTCAGTCGAATTACGAACGTTGGGGTGTAGCCTGTGATCAAATTTTCATACTACCTGATTTGAATCGCTTTCACCCTTCTCCACTGCGGGTAAGCACAGGGAAAGGGCGCACTACTTGCTCGTACTTTTTGAATGCTAATGAAGTCATCTATGCGTCTACGCATTTAGCCGGAGAACAATGTCCTCCTCCACCCGCGCCCCGACCCGACAGAAAATACCTCTGGTCGATTGACACGAGTTACGACATCTTCGTTGCCAGTACACAAGGAGAATTACTTCGTCAACTAACCAATACTCCAGGTTATGATGCCGAGGCTACCGTATCGCCAGACGGCAAAAAAATCGTTTTTACGAGCATGCGCAATGGCGACTTAGATTTGTACATCATGGATGCCGACGGCAGCAATGTGAAGCAGATCACCAATTTACTGGGATACGACGGAGGAGCGTTTTTTTCTCCCGATGGAAAAAAATTGATTTTCAGAGCTAGTCGACCCAAAACCCCAGAAGCCATCAACGAATACAAAAAGCTGCTAAATGAAGGCTTGGTAGCTCCTACCGAAATGGAGTTGTTTGTGGTAGATATTGATGGCAAGAACCTCAAACAAATAACAAAACTAGGCAAAGCCAATTGGGCGCCCTACTTTCACCCCGATGGAAAACGTATCATCTTCTCGAGTAACCACCATACGCAAAGAGGTTTCCCGTTCAATTTATTTATGATTAACCTGGATGGTTCAGGTCTCAAACAAATTACTTTCGACCCTACTTTCGACAGTTTTCCGATGTTTTCGCCAGATGGTAAAAAATTGGTGTTCAGTTCTAACCGAGAAAACGGCGGCACACGCGACACCAACATATTCGTGACCGACTGGATAGAAAAACCCTAAGCTGAATCATAAGCTGGCATTTTGCCAGCTTTTTTATTTACCGAACAGGATAAAAGTTGACAAAATAGTCCGATTTTGATAGCTTTGTTCAAATCAAGTTGATGCTATGCCCATTTACCACAAACTGGGAAAAATCCCTCGAAAAAGGCATATACAGTTCCGAAAGCCTGATAACGAATTGTATTACGAACAGTTATTTGGTACCGTGGGCTTCGACGGAATGTCGTCGCTAATGTACCATATCCATCGCCCAACCATTATTCGTGAACACGGGACTTCTGTTGATTTACGCCCTCAAATTGCCGTTGAGCATAACATTCTACCGCGGCGCATGCATGGTTTTAAACTTGCCCCGAAAGACGATTATCTCGAGAGTCGTACTCCCTTGTTTGTTAACAAAGATGTGATTTTCGGCTTGGCCGCACCTACAAACTCATTGAGGTCGTATTTCTATAAAAATGCCGACGCCGATGAACTGCTTTTTGTACACAAAGGAACTGGCACGCTGCGAACTCAACTCGGCAATATACCTTTTGAATACGGCGATTATTTGCTTATTCCACGGGGAATGATTTACCAAATAGATTTCGATACCACAGAAACTCGTTTGTTGTATTTGGAAGCATTTAGCCCACTGTACACGCCAAAACGTTATCGGAACTGGTTTGGTCAGCTTTTAGAACACTCCCCTTTTTGTGAACGCGACTACAAAATGCCACAAGATCTCGAAACGCATGACGAGGTGGGCGATTTCACGGTGAAAGTAAAAAAGCAAGGAATACTACACTCGATTGTCTATGCAAGTCACCCTTTCGATGTGGTTGGCTGGGATGGCTACAATTATCCCTATGGTATAAGCATACACGATTTTGAGCCCATTACCGGCCGGATACATCAGCCACCTCCTGTACACCAAATGTTTGAAAACGCTGGTTTTGTGGTGTGTTCCTTTGCGCCCAGGTTGTACGATTATCATCCCTTATCAATCCCAGCGCCGTACAATCACAGCAATATCGACAGTGAAGAAATATTGTACTATGTAGATGGCGATTTCATGAGCAGAAACGACATCGCACCCGGGCACATTACACTGCATCCGGGCGGTATTCCACACGGTCCACACCCAGGTGCCTATGAACGGAGTATCGGAAAAACTTCTACCGAGGAACTTGCGGTCATGGTAGATACATTCAAACCACTTCAGCTCACCACCCAAGCAATGGGCATCGACGATGGGAAGTACTTCCGTTCATGGATGGAAGACAAGTACGAGAAATAAAAAAGGTCCTATGGAAACATTAACACAACCTTCAAAAAGCCTACAAACCGACTTTTTACCCCTCAATGGTACCGACCACATTGAGTTTTATGTAGGGAATGCCAAACAGTCGGCCTATTATTATCAAGCCGCCTTCGGGTTTAAGCTCGTGGCCTACGCCGGACCTGAAACCGGACTTCGCGACAGGGCGTCGTACGTATTGGAGCAAGGTAAAATCAGACTAGTGCTCACTACTTCACTCGATCCCGAGTCGTATATCTCCGATCATGTCCGTCGACATGGCGATGGTGTGAAAGTACTGGCTTTATGGGTCGACGATGCGCGCAAGTCGTTTGAAGAAACTGTGAAACGTGGTGCAAAACCCCACAGCGAGCCTACAGTAATTAAAGATGACTACGGTGAGGTGGTAACTGCATCTATTCATACCTATGGAGAAACTATCCATACGTTCGTAGAAAGAAAAAATTACAAAGGCTTATTTATGCCGGGTTATGCCGAACCAAGCTGGTCGGCTCCCAGCGAAAGCTGTGGTTTTTTACACGTTGATCACTGCGTAGGGAATGTAGGTTGGGGCGAAATGAATCAGTGGGTTCAGTTTTATGAAGACGTCATGGGCTTCAAACTATTGCTCACCTTCGACGACAAAGATATTTCTACGGAGTATTCAGCCTTAATGTCGAAGGTGGTATCGAATGGAAATGGGTATATCAAGTTTCCGATTAATGAGCCAGCTGAAGGCAAAAAGAAGTCGCAGATAGAAGAGTACATCGATTACTACCGTGGCCCAGGTGTTCAACACATTGCCATTGCTACAAACGATATAATTCATACCGTATCTGAATTAAGAAGACGTGGCGTTGAATTCTTGGTTGTTCCACAATCGTATTACGATGACTTGCTTGATCGTGTAGGTAAAATTGATGAGGATATAACTCCGTTGAGGGAGTTAAACATTTTGGTCGACAGAGATGACGAAGGCTATTTGCTTCAGATTTTCACTAAGCCTGTTGAAGATCGCCCTACCTTATTCTTCGAAATCATTCAAAGAAAAGGAGCAAAGTCGTTCGGCAAAGGAAATTTTAAGGCGCTTTTCGAAAGCATCGAGCGAGAGCAAGCCCGTCGAGGCAATTTATAGAAAACAATTCAGAAGAAGACGAAATGAGGGGGCCTTTGGCCCCTTCTTTTTTACGTACAAGAATAGACTGCTGTTAGCCCTGGCCAAACCAATATCCAGAATGGGCTAAGGTTAAATCCTTGGGTGAGTAAAACTGCCGTGGTTAAAAGAAAAAGCGGGTAAGTAAGCAGTAGTACTCCGAATAGTGCTGAATCGTAATGCACCGTACTTGCAGTTTTGTTTTGAATGAAACGTTTGATTGGCAGGTAATACGGAGCATGTATGGCCACGATTAACTTTCTCAGAACCTTCCGAAAATTAGATTCCAATTGTTCTTCTGGGAAATACGCATTGGCTTCTTCTTGATTTTTGGCTTCCCATACCATGTTATTGAGCTGTAAAGTCAATAATTCATTAAATCTTCTTTGGCCAATTGCAGGTGTGGGGGCTCCTTCAAATAATTCTCTGTATTCTATTGGCCGCGCTGTGTGAATAAAAAGTGATTTCCCCGGGCCATGAAAATGTCCGTAGTTAAATGCAGTAGGTATAATGTCTAAATCAATCCCATTCTCCCAAGCCGACTGTGCCATCCTTGCAGTACCTTTCGGGAAGGGGCGTAAGTGCCATTCGTTCACACATAATCCTTCCGTAAAAATGATGACGGCCCCACCCTGTTTCCATATCTCCATGCACAAGTCAAATGTATTGTAGTTGCCTTTTAGGTTTTCTCTGCCTTCACGTTCACGCCAAACGGGTAAAAGGTAAAGGTAGTTCGTAAGGAACTTTCCTACTGTTCCTTGTAAGGCATCTCCACGTGCCAAAAATGCCAATGGGTATGGCAACTGAATAGCTAAACTTATTGCATCCAAAAAAGAGTTTGGGTGATTTGCTGCGAAAAGTTTGCCTTTCGCGAAGGAGGCATTCTTATGTCCAAACTTGTGATATACTTTCCGGAAATACAATACGTGCGTTAAACGACATAACAGCCAAACAAGCCGGTACACTATCCCCATAAAACTAGTTTGAACGAAAATACCGTATTCCACCCACGAATTCAAACAACTTGAACCAATTTAGCCTGCAGATTTGTTGAGCTAAAACTTGTAATTTGCTGGTAAATTATGATTACTGAAAATCTGCAAACCGTATTTCCTGCCTTAGACCGACAAGCCATTGAACTTATTCAGGAACAGGGTAAAATCAAAGTATTTCAGGCTGGGGAACCGTTAATTGATGCAGGTCAGTATTTTCGATCGACCATGCTTGTACTTCACGGGAAAGTGAAAGTTTACCGTAACGATGATGATGGCAACGAACATCTGCTCTATTATTTAGATCAAGGTCAAGCTTGTGCGCTATCTATGATATGCGCGGCCAAACACGAGCGCAGTGAGCTACAAGCCGTTGCTTTAACACAGGCAACCGTACTGATGATTCCTTTGGCGTTGATGGATGAATTAATGGTAAACAATCGAAGCTGGTATTATTTTGTATTGTCGAGCTATCGAGATCGTTTTGAAGAACTTTTACAAATGGTGGATCAAATCGCCTTTAAAGGTCTTGATGAGCGGTTGGTTTATTATTTAACCAAAAGAAAAGGTAATTCCGCAAATAAAATCATCATTACGCATGAGGAAATTGCCCGTGACCTGAGCTCATCGCGCGTAGTTATTTCACGTTTGTTAAAGCAACTCGAACAACAAGGAAAGGTTAGACTTCATCGTAACGAAATCGAATTTCTTCCTTCATTTTCTTTTCTTCTGTAACTCAAGTTACGGTTGAAGCAGTATCCATGTCCGAATTTTGAAGAAAATTTGTCATTCATGTTCGGATTCATTAAAAACCTATTCAAAGCTAATTACGAAACGTTGTCGGGTTCGGCCTTCAAGGAGCTCTATCGAAATACCCCAGGAGGGATTTTGTTGGATGTAAGAAGTCCTGCAGAGTTTAGCAGAGGAACAATTAAGGGTGCCATAAACATAAGCGATGCTGCCTTTAATCAAAAAATAGCTTCCTTGGATGCCTCCAAAACCTATTTTGTGTTTTGTGCTGCGGGTGCCAGAAGTGCAGCAGCTTGTAGCCGGTTAAGCGCTGCTGGTTTCAAAGCTTACAATCTAGCCGGTGGATTAAACAGTTGGCCCAAATCTTAAATCATGGTAGAAAAACTAACTTTTGGAGAATTAATTCAAAGCGATACGCCCGTTTTGGTCGATTTTTCTGCCGAATGGTGTGGTCCGTGTAAAATGCTCGCCCCCATTTTGCAAGAAATGGCTGGCCATTTTGGAGAACGGTTGAAAATTGTAAAGATTGATGTGGATCGCAACCCTGGCCCTGCCGCCCATTTTCAAATCACCGGGGTACCAACCATGATCTTGTTTAAACAAGGCAACATACTTTGGCGTCAATCTGGAGTTGTTCCCGCCTACCAACTGAAACCCTTACTCGAACAAAAACTTTAACTATGTTATTTACCTTAATTGCTTTGGTTGTAGGAGCCGCTGGAGGCTGGTTGTTTTACCGGTACATTGGCTGTAAACAAGGGAGCTGTCCGATGTGGGCAAATCCAACTTCAAGCATGCTGTATGGTGCGCTATTGGCCGTTTTGTTTTCCAATACTTTTGTCACGGCACAATCGGGGAATGGGATTCAAAATGTAAATGCTGCTTCTTTCGAGGCCAAAATGAAAGACAAAAATGTAGTGGTACTGGATGTGAGAACCCCTGGCGAATATGCCACCGGACATCTACCGAATGCAATCTTGTTGAATATAAACGACCCGGAATTCAGTACAAAAATCGAAAAACTCGATAAAAACAAAGAGTATCTCGTTTATTGCCGCAGCGGGGCAAGATCCATGCGGGCAGCTACAGCAATGAAAAACTCCGGATTCACGAAACTCGTCAATCTAAACGGCGGGATTTTAAGTTGGACAGGTAAGCTAGTCCAATAAAAAAAAGGCTGCTTCTTTACAGAAACAGCCTCTTTGGTAAAACCCCCGGCTTGTTCCGGGGTAAAAGGTCCCGATTCGGCAGCTTAGAAGCCCACCACGGCCTCGAGCATAAATCCATTAAAACGTCCACCCGAACGCAGATCTGACCGAGGGAATCCTTTATAACTTTGGTTTACGTATTCACCTTTCACCATGATATTGTCGGTGATGAACCAACCAGCGGCAATCTGATAACGATCAAGGGTTACATCGGTGAGGGCAGTGCCAAACTTGAGTTCACCTTTTACCTGGTTGTACTTACCACCTACGTAGAAGTCTTCTGATTTACCAAAGCGGTACAATACTTCCGCTGCCATTTGATTTACGTTTCTCCGGCTGGTTTCTGCTTGGGCACGGCCACTTGCCATTTCGTAAGTGCCAAATGCTTCGATTCCTTTCCATTTGATGAATGGATTAATCATGATTGCAGTTACCGCATCGTTGAAACCAGGCACGAACTGGCCAGAAAGGTGAGGACTTGCAGTAGTAGCGGTGATGTTTTCCATAGCTAAATAGTAGCGTGAACCAGCTCTGTCACCGTCGTATAAGTAGTTTCTAGCCGATGAAGCAGTGTAGTAGCCTGAACCAGTTAACCTTACTCTCAAGTCTTCGTTCAGTTGTTTATCATAACCTAGTTTACCATAGAAGGCAGGGCTCATCTTGGATTTGTCGTCACCTGCTACAACCGCTGGTTTGGCAATTAGGCCTTTATTTTCACCCGAGCTAACGGCAACCATGGCAATGATTCCCATGGGGTTTTGAAAGAAAATTTCAGTACCGATTTGAGTGTCGAAAGCATCCATGATAAGATTACCTACGAAAGGGTTGTAAAGGGCATTACCATTATCGGTACGACGGAAATGCGCGTCGCCGTAGTTAATTTCCATATGTCCCGCACGAATAGTTAAAAATTCCATAGCGCGGTCAATGGTCGGGCTGTTCAAAAAGCTTAGTTTATCGAACTGAATAAAACCGCCTTTTACCCAAGCTTCTGAGTGGTGTCTTGAAGATAGATAAGTGATCAAATTCAGACGAATACCATCCGCTAACTGAACATCGATATTCAAATTAGCAGTAGCGAGGTTAAAGCCAGGAACTATGCTGTAGAGCTGATTTAGATTTCGGATAGATTGGCTAGGAAGACCTTTATTCAAGGTATCTGGTCTAGCATCAGCATCGTTGGAGTGAGCAAGTCCTTGAAATTGAAGAGCGAAATTACCGCCTACACGAACTTTAAGGCCATCAAAAGGTACGACATCCTTTTTTGTAGTTTCAAAAATGTGGATTGCACTTTGATCGTAGCTACGGAAGTAGCTTAGAGAAGGTTGTTGCGCAAAGGCATTTCCTGCGAATAGGATCATGCTTAGCACGAAACTCAAGTTGAAGATTAACTTTTTCATAGCAGTGTTTTTTTTAATGGATATAGGGGTTGTTTTGGATTTATTGTTTTTTGAGGATAAGGTCGAATCGAACGATTATTTCATCGCCAGTTCGAATACTACCCATGAGTGCTGTTGGAGGATCTACCTTGAAGTCGGTCATTTTGAGCTTCTGACTTCCCCATACTTCTACTTCACCATTGGGCAGCAGTTTGGCAAATACCGTCATGGTAATTGGGCGCGTAACCCCGGCAATGGTTAGGTTGCCCACTGTACGTATTTCGGTAACCCGATTTGCGCTTGCCAGAGATTGAATCTGTTTCAGGCGAAAAGTGATGGTGGGATGCTTATCGACTTTTAACGCATCGTGGGTTTTGCCATCCATTACACTTCCCTTATCACTTTTTATACTTTTGGCATCGGCCACTAGTACTACCTCTCCTATCGCATTTAGCAAGTTGTTTTCGAGTGCAAACTCGGCAGTTAGGTTAGCCTTAACGACTTTAGTTTGCCAGTCGTGAAGATTAGAAGTGCCTTCAATAAACATCGAATGTGCTCGGCTCACATACGGGAATAACCCTTTGGCAGGCTGCGCGAATAAAAGCAGACCGGGAAAAAGTAACAATCCGGCCATTAGGAAGATTGTTTTGCCGGTTTTGGTTTTGGTGTGGTGGTTGTGTCTCATTTGAAAATCATTTTGACGATATAAAGATATATATATCTTTTTATACGATACAAATATTTTCAGATGTTTTTATCCGCTATTTTAAAATAGCCGCCTCACACCCCCAAAAAGCTTGTTTTAGATAATTATGCTTTTGATAAAACCCACCGCACTTCTTTCAACCAAGGTTTGAGACGCAGTTGTAATGCCTCCGCATTTATCGGGTTACCCGCTTCGTCGAAGCTATCGTGTACATTAGGTACTGGAAACTGGGCAGGTATCAGCCATGCTTTCATCTTCCACAAGATGAAGCTCAAAGAAACGATTACCTGCGACCCCCCAAAATCGCCATCAGAAACCGTGACAATGGCCGTTGGCTTATGATACCATTGGGGGTATAATAAATCAATACAGTTTTTAAGAGATGCTGGAAAACTGCCGTTGTATTCTGGTGTCACAATTACGACTAAATTGGCCTCCTCTATCGCTTTTGCAAATGCTTGTACTTTAGCATCCGGTTCCTTTTGCATTGCCAAACGTTCTTCAAACAAAGGGAAGTTCAACTCAGCAAGGTCTTGGATACGCACCTCGGCATTTAGCTCAGCTTCGAGATACGAACGAAAAAATAAGGCTACACGATCACTCAATCGACCGTTTCGCACACTAGCACTGATAATTTCAACCTTGGACATATACAAATATGTCTCATTAAAGGCTAGTAAACAAGTTTAGTCGAAAACCAACTCCTGAGTACCATCGGTGCTTGCCCATACCATTTTAGGATGGGAATTTCTCCAACCTATTTCTCCGGCAGCGGTAATCACGATAGCCCCACAAAAGCCATCAAATGGTTTTAATTCTTCAAAAGTTCTGTCCAAAGCAGCGTCTAAAGAATGTCCGTCACTTAGCCGAGTCACGATTCGTGCTGCCACCGCTCCACTAACTATGTCTTCGCCAACTCCAGTACAACTCACCCCACCTGCCGCCGACGCATAATTGCCAGCAACGGTAGCCGAATCAGAAATTCTACCCACACGTTCAAAGCCTTTGCCACCGGTGGAAGTTGCGGCTGCAAGGTGACCGAATTGGTCCAAAGCAACACAACCTACGGTTCCTATGCCCGAACCAGCCTTTTTAGCTAAATACTCCTCGCGGCGTTGCGGTATTTCGGTATCGAATTCAGCATGCCCATTTTCTCGAGCAAAACGAATGGCTCCTTCGCCACCCAAAACCCGATCGTCTTCTGGGAAGAGTTGTTGGGCGACTAAGATTGGGTTTTTTACTTTTTCGATGTTGATAACGCCGCTAAATCGCTGACTTACGCCATCCATTAATGCTGCACTCATCCGTATCTGTCCGTCGCTTTGTATTTGCGAACCAATACCTGCATTAAACAGCGGATTATCTTCCAGCAGCCGTACCGCCTCCACTGAGGTTTCGAGTGCTGTATGGGTTTGTAAATACTGAAATGCTTGACGAACAATTTGAAGTAAGGCTGCTTGTTTTGCACGTTTTACTTCATCGGTTGTCGACGACTCACTGAAAAAGCCACCGTGAATAATGAGCTTACCCGGCATTTTAGTCGGCAATTAGATGATGTGATTTCCTAATCTCCATTTTATGAGTATTGAGGTCGTACACATCGTTCATGCTCATGACATGAACCACCAAATTTTCGATACTTATAGGAGCACCCATGGCGACGTCGGTGATGTTGGTATCTCTAATCTGTCGACCATCCACAAGTATTACTAAACCCGACCCGATGGCCTGCATATGATCGCCGTGGGTGATGAGCAAGCCGGTATCTTCGCCTAGACCTACACCCAAAACCATCGGGTTGCTTACCACAGCTTGGAATAATCGTCCGATACGCCCCCTATGTACAAAGTGTGTGTCAATGATCAGGTCGTTGATCAACCCTAAGCCGGTGGTAATTTTTACCTCTCCTTTCAGGAGTGCTTCGCTTGCTGAACCTTGATAAATCATATTATTCGAACAGGCTGCCGCACCCGCCGAAGTACCGGCAATAAGAAACTCCTCCTCTTTGTACTTGCGCAGTAAAATTTTGTGGAAGTCGGTCCCTCCAAGTAAACTGGTCAGGCGTAATTGATCGCCACCGGTAAAAACCACTACATCGGCAGCCTCAAGGCGATTGCAAAAAACAGGGTCGTTCGCTCCTTCCCTACTATCAATCATAAGAACATCTACATTGTGGACACCCAAATAACCGAATGCTTTTACGTATTCATTACCCACCTCCACGGGCACTTGAGAAGCAGTGGGTATAATTTCGATTCGAGAATCATCTCCCTTTGCCGATTCTGTGATTATACGTTTTAAGATACCTCTTTCGAAAAAATTGAGGTTTTTCTCGATGGAGTCTTTGTAGTTTTTTTCCGTGAAACTACCCGTATCTACGGCACCTCCTATGACTATCAGTTTACCTTTCGGCTGCATGTGCTAAAACAAGCTTAATGAAGGCGTAATGATAGTTTAATCGACAGGATTTCGCAAGACGAAAAGTAATGAGCCAAGAAATGTGATAAAAAACAGAAGAAAGCGGGTCGAGAAGGTGCATCGAATCGATTTATTCACTTATTTGAGTTCGATACCGAAAAGCCCTATTTCTCACCTATGAAAATTCTAAAAGTCCAAGCATTACGCGGCCCGAATATTTGGAGTGTTAACCGCAAAAAATTAATACAAATGCGGCTCGACCTAGAAGATCTTGAGCAAAAGCCAACCAATAAAATCCCTGGGTTCAGAGAAAGGCTGGAGGCTTTGTTTCCAAGTATGTACGAACATAGGTGTTCGGAAGGTAAGCCCGGAGGCTTTTTTTACCGGGTAGAAAGAGGCACTTGGATGGGACATGTGATTGAACATATTGCGCTCGAAATTCAAACCTTGGCCGGAATGGAAACGGGCTTCGGCAGAACGCGGGAAACCAAAACACCAGGCATTTATAATGTGGTGTTCAGCTATGTAGAGGAGAAAGTGGGACTTTTTGCTGCTGAGGCTTCTGTACGCATCGCAGATGCCCTCATTCATGGCTCAGACTACGATTTGCAGGCCGATATCATGGAAATGCGAAAAATTCGCGAGGATGTGCGCCTGGGCCCTTCTACCGGCTCACTTGTAGATGAAGCAGTTGCCCGCGATATTCCGTGGATTAGAATTGGCAGTAATAGTTTGGTTCAACTTGGCTATGGTGTAAACCAAGTGCGCTTTCAAGCAACTATCACTCAGAATACCAGCAATATTGCTGTTGATATCGCCTGCAATAAAGAGCTCACCAAAAAAATGCTCGACGACGCTGCCATACCTGTACCCAAAGGCGATTTATGCTACGATGAAGAAGATTTAAAAGCAGTTATCGACCGCATTGGCTACCCCATCGTTATCAAACCCCTCGACGGTAACCACGGTAAAGGAGCCAGCATCAACGTTAAAAAGTGGGAAGATGCAGTTGAAGGCCTTCATTTCGCGAAAAAATATTCTCGCAAAGTAATTGTTGAGCGATTCATTACGGGATTTGACTTCCGTGTATTGGTCATCAACCACCAATTTGTTGCTGCAGCGCAGCGTGTTCCTGCCCATGTAAAGGGCGATGGCATCAACACGATTGGGGCGCTTATAGAAACGGAAAACCAAGATCCGAGAAGAGGCTATGGCCACGAAAATGTGCTCACTGAAATTGAGGTAGATAGAGATACCACGGACTTATTAGAAAAGCTGGGATATACACTGGAAACCATCCCGAAAAAGGGTGAAATCGTGTATTTAAAATCTACAGCTAACCTCAGCACCGGAGGCACTTCGATTGACGTTACCGACATGGTGCATCCCGAAAATATATTTTTGGCCGAACGCGTGTCGCGCGTGATTGGACTGGATGTGTGCGGAATCGACATAATGGCTAAAAATCTCACCCAACCGCTGAGCGAAAATGGAGGTAGCATTTTAGAGGTAAATGCTGCTCCAGGCTTCAGGATGCACCTTGCTCCTTCCGAAGGACTGCCAAGGAACGTTGCTGCGCCCGTAATCGACATGCTTTACCCGCCTGGAAAACCTAGCCGCATTCCCATTATTGCAGTTACTGGTACTAACGGCAAAACAACCACTACGCGTTTACTTGCACATATGGTAAAAAACATGGGCTACCGCGTAGGGTTTACCACCTCCGATGGCATCTATGTGCAAAACCACATGCTGGAGAAAGGAGATACGACTGGGCCTTTGAGTGCTGAATTCATACTGAAAGATCCTACCGTTGAGTTTGCAGTTTTGGAAACGGCCCGCGGAGGCATTCTCAGATCAGGATTAGGCTTTAGCCGATGCGATATCGGTATCATCACCAATATTCGCGAGGACCACTTGGGCTTAAGCGATATTGAGACGCTTGAAGACCTCGCCAGAGTAAAATCTGTTGTAGTAAAAAGTATTAAACGCGACGGCTGGGCCGTATTGAATGCAAGCGACCCTTGGTGTGTAAAAATAGCAGAGGAGCTCAGTTGTAATATAGCCTACTTCGCTATGGATGAAAACGATCCTGTATTAAAAGCGCACACGAAAAAAGGTGGCGTTGCGGCGATATACGAGAATGGCTATGTAACCATCAAAAAAGGTGACTGGAAAATTCGCGTCGAAAAAGTCACCACTATCCCGCTGACGATGGCTGGTAAAGCGAGGTTTATGATCGAAAACGTACTTGCTGCAACCTTGGCGGGCTATCTTCAAGGTTTCAGAACCGAAGCCATTCGTCTGTCTCTAGAAACCTTCATTCCTTCTCCTGCACTAACCCCTGGCCGGATGAACATCTTCGAATTCAAAGATTTCAGGGTTATGATTGATTTTGCACACAACCCGGCAGGTTATTTGGCTATTGAAGAATTTTTGGGCAACATTGACTCACCGAAAAAAATAGGCATCATTTCAGGGGTAGGCGACCGTCGCGATGAAGACATTATGGAATGTGGTAAAATCGCAGCTCGGATGTTTGACCATATCATTATCCGTCAAGAAAAACACCTGCGTGGTAGAACCGAACAAGAATTAATCGACTTAATCGTAGGTGGTATCAAACAGGTTGATAAAAAAATGACCTACGAGATTATTCCAAAAGAAATAGAAGCCATTAAACACTCTATAAACATTGCAGAACCCGGCACGTTCATCACGGCCTTGAGTGATGTAGTGACCAATGCCATCGGAATAGTGCAAGAATATCTGGATAAAGAAGCCGATTTAAAGTAATTACCGAATACTAAATCGAGCTCCTGACATAAGCATGGTAAGCCGGACTTTGGGTGAATACAACAACCCATTTTCCGGCTTTTTCCGTTTCTTATTTTTGACCAAAATAACCTGCGCTGTTCCAAAAACTTCGGCCCTGTTTCGAACCACCCAGATAGCCGTTCCTTCACTAATTCCAACACCCATTAAATCAGGTCGTTCCAGCACTACGCTTAATAAACGGTTGTATCGACTGCGTTCAACAAAATGTTGGTCGATAACAGCATTTTTGAGCAAGCCCAAACCGTTCGTAAGCTGAACATTCCCCTTTTTCAAATGTCGAAAATCCGATTGGTCGTCAGGATAGAGGAGTTGCCGACCCGTTAGCATAAACTGGCTCATCACGGCGGCCCCTGCACTTGTACCTGCTATCATCGCTCCCTCCCCATGGGCAGTACGAATAGCTTGTGTAATAGAAAGCTGCTCCATCGCATTCATCAATCTATGCTGATCGCCTCCCGGCATAAATATCAATTTGGCACGTATAACAGAATCGATTTGCGTATTTGTGGCTATCGACTGCTGACCGATAAAAATTGGTGCCACTGCCTTCACATTTAACAGTTCAAACCGGTTTTTGAAATATTGTGCAACTGAATCGGGATCTTCGCTCGCCATGGGCATTATGAGAATATACCCTTCGTAGCGTACTTCAGCTAGGTCTATCATCTGATTGAGCAGTGAATCAGGCAGCTTTCCCCCACCTATGATAAACAAACTACCTTCTTTATTCCCGTATTTTTGTCCCATAGCTGGCAAAACCATACTTAGGAGCACAAGTCCTAAAAGCCATCCAAGTGAATTGGAAAATGGCCGCTTAGGGAGCAATTTGTTTCTATTCATTGAAGTAAAAGTCAACTTTTGAGAGGCTTAAGCAATTGGGTTAGTCCGTTCGACTTAATCACCAAAAGAGTTTCTAATTGCATGCCCAGCCTACCTTTAGGAAAGCCCTTTTTCGACATCCACTCCAGATAATGTACGGGAATATTGACCAATAGCTCACCCTTATGCTTTCCAAAAGGCATTTTATCCTCGAGTAATGATTTGAGGATGGTTGGGTCGGGCTGCATTACTCCAGAGGTAGCTCCACCAGCACTTTATCCCATGTAAACTGCATGCGAAGAGGGCTATCTGCAAAATTTATCAAGAACTGCTCCTCTACTTTGTCGAGTAACTGCACAGGCACTTCAACGGCAACGACATCCAATTCGGCTTTTCGACTGGCTTTTCCTCCCCAACTCACTCCCCATGAATACTCACCCGAATTGATGTGAATAGTCCATGAATTGGGTTGAGGGGTTATCCATAGCGTGTATTTTCCAGCAGGCAATGCTTTACCTCCAACAGTCAAATCTGTATTGGTTACAAAGGTGGTGGCTTCATTGGCACCAGCTCTCCATACCTTGCCATAGGGCACCAGTTCTCCGAAAATAACCCTATCCTTTTTGGACGGACGGCAATATTTTACAGTCAATTCTTTCCCGTTAGAAGCATATTTCGCTTCTGCCTCAGGGCTCGCCTTTTTGGTTTGCGACGACATGTATTGGAATCCACCCCAAAGTAGGGCTACCAAAACAATCATGACGATAGAAAACCATTTGAAAAACTTCTTCATAACCATTTGAATTTGAATCAAACTTAAGCTTTTTAAGCGGTTCAGCAACATTCGAGGACTTTAAAGCCTAAATTAGAGTCGCGACGAAAACCTATGTACAAACGATTTTTGATTCTACTTTGGCTTATCCCCATTGTGAGCCTTTCCCAAACGGCCATTATTCCTCAACCGGTAAAAATGAAATCGGGAGAAGGATTTATTGCGGCAACATCCTTGGAAATTAGCTCCGAATCGACCTTAAAACAGGAGGCAGATTTTTTAAAAGAAAATTGGGGATTTAACCGATTAGGAGCAGAGAAAAAAATAACATTGAACTGTAGTCTGCGCATCCTCAAATCGCTCAAGCCATCACATTACCGATTAAAAATTTCCAATACCGGAATTTTGGTGGAAGGAGGAGATCAGGCCGCCATTTTTTACGGGATTCAAACGCTATTATCCCATTACGACCGCGATAAACATGGATTTCAGCCTGTAGAGATTGAGGATTGGCCATCCTATTCCTGGAGGGGCATGCATTTAGATTGCAGTCGACACTTTTTTAGCGTTGAAGAGGTAAAGAGATACATCGATTTTATGGCGATGTATAAAATGAATGTCTTTCACTGGCATTTGACGGACGATCAAGGATGGCGAGCAGAGATAAAAGCACATCCTAATTTGACCTCAAAAGGTGCTTGGCGAAAAGAGACCCTGATTGGTCGTCCGTCGTCAAACATGGAATTTGACAAAAAACCATACGGTGGCTTTTACACACAAGCCCAAATGAAAGAAGTGGTTGCCTATGCGGCAAAAAGGCATATTACTGTTGTGCCTGAAATAGAAATGCCAGGTCACGCCTTAGCAGCTTTAAGTGCTTATCCTGAATTATCGTGCACCGGAGGTCCATTTGAGGTAGGCACCTATTGGGGGGTATTCGACGATGTGTTTTGTGCAGGAAACGAACAAACGTTTCAAGTGCTAACTCAAATTTTAGATGAGATCGTGAGCATCTTCCCTTCCTCTTACATCCACATTGGCGGCGATGAATGTCCTAAAACCCGTTGGAAGAGTTGCTCGAAATGCCAGCTGAGAATGGCGCAAGAAGGTTTAAAAGATGAGCACGAATTACAATCGTATTTTATCAAACGAATTGAGAAGCACTTAAATCAAAAAGGCCGTCGGATTATTGGATGGGACGAAATATTGGAAGGAGGCCTAGCACCCAATGCCGCTGTTATGAGTTGGCGCGGCACCGAAGGCGGCATTGCAGCTTCTAAAGCCGGACATTATGTAGTGATGTCGCCTGGAAGCCCATGCTATTTTGACCATTATCAATTCGAGAATAAAGAAGCTCAACCGCTAGCCATTGGGGGCTATAATCCGTTAAATAAGGTTTATGCATTTGTACCAACACCTTCATCGCTAAGCGTTACAGAAGCAAAGTACATCTTGGGTGCTCAAGGAAATGTATGGACCGAATACATGCAAAGTTTCGAGCACGTGAGTTATATGGCGATGCCGCGCATGGCGGCATTGGCTGAGGCACTCTGGACTCCCGGAGAACAGAAAGATTACGCTTCGTTTCTAAAAAGGCTAAATAATCACCAAAAAGAGTTAGACCGAAAACAGATCAGATATGCTAAAATCCCTGAATAAAGATGAATAGGCGTAATTTTTTTCGATTGCAGGCGCTAGGTGTAGCCGCATTAGCTTTACGTCCATTGCAGAGTTTTGCTGGTCTGGGTGAAAGTCTAAATCCTTCACCTGGCAGCCCTTTGGTATTGTCTACCTGGGATTTTGGCTTAAGATCGAATGAAGTAGCCTGGAAAATATTGAACGCAGGTGGCCGAGCGTTGGATGCAGTAGAGCAAGGTGTACGTTTGTGTGAAGATGACCCTAATGAACGTAGTGTAGGTTATGGAGGGCGTCCCGACCGGGATGGAAGGGTTACGCTTGATGCTTGTATAATGGACGAACATGCCAACATAGGTTCAGTTGCCTGCCTCGAGCACATCAAAAACCCCATTTCTGTTGCCCGTGCGGTCATGGAACAAAGTCCGCATGTGATGCTGGTTGGTGAAGGGGCGCTTCAGTTTGCCTTATCGAAAGGCTTTGAAAAAACCAATCTTCTCGTACCCGATTCCGAACGGGAATGGAAAGAATGGCTAAAAACCAGCGAATACAAGCCCATCGTAAATATCGAAAATCACGACACCATCGGAATGATTGCGATGGACAAGGCTGGCAATTTATCGGGTGCATGTACTACAAGCGGCATGGCTTTTAAACTCCACGGAAGAGTGGGCGATTCTCCAATCATTGGTGCAGGTTTATATGTTGACAATGAAATAGGTGCTGCAACCGCGACCGGTCATGGCGAAGAAGTAATCCGAATTGCAGGTTGTCACTTGGTAGTAGAGCTGATGCGTCAAGGAAGATCGGCCGAAGAAGCGTGTAAAGAAGCCGTTGATCGTGTGTATAAGCTACAAGTACGACGAAATAAACCTTTAAAAGACATACAAGTAGGCTTTATTGCCATTCGGAAAGACCATTCGTACGGCAGCTATTGCTTACAACCGGGTTTTAGTTATGCCGTGCACACCCAAAAAGAAGGAAATAGGTTGCTAAAATCGGGCTCTCGCATCTAATGAAGGCAAGTTTAGAAGTTGCCGTTTTTTCACTAACAGCTGCGCTTCAAGCGGCAAGGTGCGACATTCAGCGGTTGGAACTTTGTAGCGACTATGAAAAAGGCGGATTGAGTCCTACTTTCGAAGATCTCGCTTCTTTAAAAAAAAGCAGTTCAATTCCAGTTTACGTTATGCTCCGGAATCGAGCAGATTTCTCTTGCTATGCTACAGATTTCAAACATTTACTAAGCGAAATGAATGAATTTAAAGCCCTAGGTGCCGACGGCTTTGTATTTGGTTTTCTTTCAGAAGATCGAACCCTCAACGAAAAATTCAATCGCGGTCTCTTAGAAGAAGCAGAATTGCCTTGTACCCTTCACCGATGTATCGACCATACGTTAAATCCGCTAGATGCCTTGCAGGTTGCAGAGAATTGGGGATTTGCGCAAGTATTGAGCTCTGGAGGTGAATCTAATGCGCTTTTGGGCATGAAAAATCTTGAAAAATGGCGTCAACACACGAAAATGACTATCATTGCGGGAGGCGGAATTAGGAGCTCAAATTTGCTTGAATTGAAACAAAACACGAATTTGGCGTGGTTTCACAGTGCTGCTTTAACTGGGCATGGCTTAGAACCCGATCAAAAGGAGATTAATAAAATGCTGCAAGTATTATCCGAATGAGATACGCTGCTCTAATTATTGCATTGTTTTTTAGTCTAACTGCATTAAGTCAGGAAGACAAAAGCTTAAACGGCAGTTGGGAGTTCAGAAGAGCTGGAACACGGTTTTGGCAGCCTGCCACGGTTCCAGGGCATGTTCATACCGACTTGCTTGCATTGGATAGTATTCCTGACCCTTGGCTCAACGATAATGAACTCACCGTTCAATGGGTAGATTCTGTAGATTGGGAGTATCGTCATTTTTTTTCACTAAACAGTGCGGAAGCGAACCATCCAAGGGCGGTACTCCAATTCGACGGCATTGATACCGAAGCCGAAATTTGGCTAAATGGTTTTCGGCTCTTTGCTGCTTCCAATATGTTCAGGAGGTACGAACTTACGGTAAGCGGCAAGTTAAAGCCAGGCAAAAATCAATTAGAAGTTCGGTTCAAGTCGGCCTTGAAAAGTGGTTCAGAAAAGGCTGCAGCCTTCGGCATACGTTTGCCTGGTGCCGAAAGCGCTTTTGTAAGAAAGGCAGCTTATCAATACGGCTGGGACTGGGCACCACGGTTGATTGGTTGTGGCATCTGGAAACCCATTACGTTACGGTTTGAGCCAACGGCACGTTTCTCATCCAATATCGCGTTCGACTATCCAGTTTTAAACGATTCTCTGGCTATTGTGCGCGTGAGAGGCGTACTTTCAGGTGAGTTAGAAGAGGAATTAGAAGTAGAAGCTGCCATTTATATGCAAGGAAGATGGATGCGTCAAACCATCCATACCAGTGGTGCCGACCAGTTTAGTTTGCCTATGGCCATTGAAAATCCTGCGCGATGGTATCCGAATGGTTACGGTAAGCAGCATTTGTATCCTGTAAGAATGCGCCTACTTAAAAATGGCAAAATCTTAAACGAACGAAACTATCGCATCGGCCTACGCACGGTGCATTGGGTTCAACAGAAAGACAGCGTAGGAGCTGGTTTTGGTGTTTTGGTAAATGGCAAACCTATCTTTATCAAAGGTGCGAACTGGGTACCAGCCGATGCTTTCCCGGCACGGATACCCGATAGTCTCTACCACAGCTGGGTAGCCAAAGCGCACAAAGCAAATTTGAATATGCTTCGGGTATGGGGTGGTGGTATTTATGCCGATGAGGCCTTTCTCAATGCCTGTGATAGTCTAGGTATATTGGTTTGGCATGACTTTATGTTTGCCAATACCCCATATCCAGCCGAAACCGCTTTTGTCGACAATGTGCGAGATGAACTCGTTCAGCAAATTGAACGTATGCGTCACCGCCCGTCAATTGCCTTGTGGTGCGGCAATAACGAAATCACGGAGGGCTTTTACAATTGGGGCTGGCCAAAACAGTTTGGGTGGACCCCAGCAGATAGTAGCCGCTTGCATCAAATGAACAACGCATTGTTTGAAAATCAATTTGCGTATCTGGTCAAACAGCTTGATCCCCAACGTTATTACCATCCCTCCTCTCCTGCCAACGGTTGGGGTAAGGCAAAGGCCTATACCGAAGGAGATGTGCATTATTGGGGTGTTTGGTGGGGCTTCGAACCTTTCGAAAATTATTCAACTAAAGTAGGTCGTTTTGTATCAGAATACGGATTTCAGGGATATCCATCTGCAGAAGTGCTGACAAAATATATACCCGATTGGGAGTTCCCTGCCAGCTGGGGATTGAAAAAGCATCAGAAACATCCTACTGGCGACTCTACCATCAACCATTACGTTTTGCGGTATTTCCATGCCCCTGGAAGCAAAGAGGATTTAAGAGAAATCTCACAGTTGAATCAAGCTTTCGGCATGCAACAGGCGATGGAAGCCCATCGGTTTGCTCAGCCTTATTGTATGGGTTCTCTGTTCTGGCAATGGAACGATAGCTGGCCCGCTATCTCCTGGAGTGTGCTCGATATTGCAGGTAATCCCAAAGCCGCTTATTATCAAGTAAAACGAAGTTTTGCGCCGCACGCCTTGGTACTTAAAGAAGATGCAAAAAAGTTGAATGTTTGGCTACTCAGCGACACCCTTCTGAAGCACAAACTTCAGTTGAAAGTGAGTATTTATCGATTTGACGGCCGATTACTTGTAGATACTTCTCTCTCTATAAATCAACCCAAAGAGCTTAAACAATTATTAGTTGGCTTAGAACTGCCCAAAGCTATTGGTGCTAGGGATACCAACTGGATTGCTCAAGCCATTTTACTCGTCGATAAACAAGAACTTAGTCGTAATTGGTTTTTCAGGGGTACTCCTTCGCGACTACCCTTGCAAGAAGTGCAAGTAACTTATCAAGAAGAAGAAGGAAGCTGGAATTTGAAGGTGAATAAACCAACACTTTATTTCCGGACCATTCCGTCGAAAGGCGAGCATCTTGAATTTATTCATTTGATGCCCGGCGAAAAAATTCCAATTGGTGAGCCGGCCGAAATCAAAGAAATCAAACATTACAATGCCACCCGTAGATACGATAGTTATTTACGGAATTGACACACTAAGAAACAATAAGGCAAATAGTCAATACATCAGTTCAAGACTAATCCTTTAGTTGCAAATAGCTTTGGGTTATAATTTGAACCTATGAAAAAGTTATTGCTACTCTTGCTTTTGATTGGCGTTGTGCCGTTTCATTCACCTGCGCAAACGCTAAGTGCACCTACCACCGAAAACGTTTTTGGTGGAACCGTTCAGGATATCGAAGTATTTGCGTTTCATCCTGATTCAGTTTGTGTAGTTCTTGCCTCACAAAGTGCCAACTCTATCTTCTTCGCGAAGGCAAAAAGAGGGTCATCTCGCGTAAACTTACGCTTACACGCGCTCCCCTCAGCCGATATCAACGACGGATTTGGCGACTCCATCCGGCAGTTGGAAGTCCATGGAAGAACAGGCACCATATTCTTTCTAGTTACGGGTCGCTTGTATCGAACTACTTTAAGCTCTACTTCTGCCACCCAAATCGATCAGTTGGTAAAGTCGTTCATGATTCAAGGCGACACCTTGGTGATGGTTAAGAACAATCGTTTTCCGAGTGGTAACGATACCTTAGAATGGGGACCAATTAATAGTGCTGGCGTATTTACAGCGACAAATGGCCGCAGCCTGTTACGTGCTTACAACGAGCCTCCGCAGCTATTGATAAATCCTTCCAACAACCGTTTACACATTTTTGATAGAGGAGCTAGCCCGCATATGTACATGTTGGGTGATGCATTTAATGCAATGACCAACAGCACAGCTTTGACTTCGGCTATTAACCCTGCACCTACAGTTCCCAATACCGAGTGGCGCACCTATGGTATTGCACCAAATGGCGACTGGTATGTGGCTGGTCAGCCGCCTTTGAATACCCCAACGGTGGTTGATCGCAAGATTGCATGGTCGTACAACAATGGCGCAACTTGGAGTCATACCTCCATGAATGCTCCCGGACCAATTGGAGGTGTGGTTGGCAACAATATGCTCATAGAGGATGCAGGTGGAGCGCGCACGATTTATATCGGTTCTATGATCCTAAAAGACACCGCTTTTATGTCGGCTTGGGTGAACCCTGGCTCTGTGTACATCGAAAATTTCAACCGCGTGAACGACGCTATAACCAAAAGAGACCCAATCAATCCCGACATTAAGTACCACGCAACCAATGTAGGATTTGGATATTCGACCGGACGCGGTGACTCCATTTTTGCATGGAATACTGGTTTTGAGGCTGTTCAGGTGAATGATATCGACATGACAGCAAGCTTCAATATTGGTTGGATTGCCTCTAAATCGGGTTTATTTAAAGTAGAGAATTACAAAACGCCTAGCCCTACCTGGTATCCTCCTCGTTATCCAAATGGCGATGGAGCACCTTGTCAGGCAATCGCCATCGACCCTTCGAACGACCAACGCGTTTTTGCTGGAAACCAACGGATTTACCGCACTGTAACAGGAGGCAGCCCTTCAGGCAGCTCTCCCGATGGTTGGGACAGAGTGTTTACCCCTGAGTCAGCACCCTATAATTTTAACAGAATAAATTCCTACTGCACTTCCATCAAGGTGTCGCCAGACAGCGCAAATATTGTAATGGCGGGTTTTAGTCAACTATATTCCGACAAAGGTGGCCTCTTTTGGAGTAAAGACGGCGGCAACAATTGGAGTCAACTTTTACTGAGAGCATCTTCGTTGGGCCAAGATGTTGACGTAAACGATATTGCATTCACCTTCGAAGCAGGTCAGGTAGTGGCTTACATAGGGGTAGAAGCCGATGTAACCACTGCCGGTGCATACGGGTTGTTTAAAGCCGTTTGGAATGGTTCAACGTGGACTACATCTCGAGACGGCAGCTATGGAGCTACCGATGCAATCATCGACTTGCATTTAAATGCTTCGAGAGATAGTTTGCTTGTTCTGAACTACGACCCGGGCATTTTACCAGTGAATAACATTCAAGTTAAAGCACTATCTACTTCTACTTGGAGTGGCTTACCTGGCCCAACTGGCGTAGGAGGTATAGGCAGTGCTATTACCATAGGAGCCGGCCATGTTTTCTTAGCTATTGGGAAAGACATTTATGCCAGTCCGCTAACGAGCTTTTTCGCATGGGCGTTGGCATACAGTTACCCTGCTGGTACTCAGATAAATGCCTTGTTTTACGACGATTTGCTCGTAGGTACCGGAACAGGTTTGTATGGTCACGACTTCAACCCATTGAGTAGTTCGGTGATGACAATCAACCCATCAACCAAATTGGTTTATCCTAATCCAGTACACGACCGTCTGTTTTTTGAAGGCATGCATCGATTGCGACTTTACAATGCACTGGGTCAACTGGTTTACCAAAGCATGGAAAAAGAAAATGAGATTAATACCCAACACCTGCAACCTGGCTTGTATTTCATAGCCTTCGACGATGGGGCTATAGGGAAATTTATTGTAAAACACTGATCAAGAAAGCCGGGACCACCCGGCTTTTTTATTCACTTATCGGATTAGGCACAAATAAGCCCCATTCATCATTTTGAAATCTACATCCTTTAAACGTTTGGATCCAGTCTTTGAAATGAGGCTTGAGTTTTTCAACCGCTTCGAGCATTTGCGCGCATCGACGGCTATGTACTTTATCCAGCATAATCAATTCATTACACAGAACATCGATTTCTCTGGCCGCTCTACGTATTAACGTGGCTGCTTCCATGAGCTGATCGTAAGCCGCATCCTCGTGCACTTCAGCAAACTTATTGGTAATTAAATACACGTTGGAGTTCATTTCTTGGATGATTCGATGAAGTTGATGCTTACGAAATTCACCACTCAAGAATAGAGCACTACCTTTTATCTCTTCGGTTAATACGTAGGCAATCCGAACCATTTCCATTCCTAAATGATAAAAAGGAGTGTGATGGACAGCAATATTGCCACCTGGAATTTCCTGAAGCGCGAACATAAGTTTAGTTTGCCTTAAGATAATACTGGGTTAGCACACTTCAAAACAATGCTTGAATAAGAAAACTAATGCGCAAAAAAAAAACACTAAGGATGCACCAGCATGTGCAAGTACTCTACGTGGACTTCGGTTTTTACTTGTACAAGGTAATTGCCCGGTTGTAAATTAAGTTGTACTTCTTCCAACTTGGCACCACTCAAATTGTGCTCGGCACACAATCTCCCATCGGCAGTGAGTACCCTAATTTTCCCAGCTCTTTGTAATTCATTCACTAGCTGAAAACGTCCGAAGTTTGGGTTTGGATACAGACGAAAGTAACTCCGATGTTTGGATTGACTTACTGAAGTAGGTAAGTTGGGCCTCCCTGGTGTAGGGACAGTAAAACTAGTCCAACTTGCATTCCCATCACTCATGCGTCCCCAACTCACATCAACTTGCTGGGCCCCAAAGCTCACAGAGTCGACCAATTTGTAGGTTCCACTTTCGGATTTGAACATGAACAAACTTTCGCCGTTACGCGATAAACCAAAATTGGTATGAAGAGGCCCCCAAGTAGGAATTCCACTAGCCCAAACCAATAGATGCGTTTGAGGTCCAATCTTTACATTGGGAAAACTCCATTTGTTCGGATTACCAGCGTTATCTGTTAAAAAGTAGCCAGCTAGCGCAATACTGTCGGTCGACTGATTTAAAAGCTCTATCCAATCCGAAAATGCTCCGGCATTGTCCTGAATGGTCCCAGCATTATCTGCCATCAGTTCGTTAATTACCAGAGGACCAGTTTGAGAAATAGACAGTTGTGCAGGCATACAGGGTCGAGTGCGCACATTAAGTTGGCCATCTTCGGCTTCCCATTGATAGGTTAGCGTGCCCACATTTAAACGTGCGCTCAATACATTGCTGTACAAGCCATCGCCTGCTAATCCGTCGTCGTGTTGTCCGTCGTCGAAAAGCGGCAACGAAAACTGTTGGCCTGCCCAAGTGTATTTTACGCGAACGGTTGGCGACGACTGTTCATCTTCAACTAACGCGGTAAACCTGATCTCCTGTCCAAGATATTGCCCTTGCACTCGAGTTCTTCGGATGACTGGGGCGATGTTGGACGAGGTTGGTAAAAAGCCAATACTTGCCGCTGCACGAGCGTTAACGAAGGGTTTAATGCCCATTTTTACATGCCCCATGGCAGAAGTCTTGGTGAATGACTGTAAAAAATCAGCATTAGAATACCCATAATCCAAGGTTCGAAACTGATCTGCCAAGGCCGCCGGTGTTATTTGGGTATGCAAGCTATCGAGCCAACTCATCCATGAACCTTGCTGCATATAGTCGCTAACGCGCTTCAGATAAAAATTGAAGATGTTTCTCGCCTCTTGATTTGCCATTAACTTTTCGTAGAGCGGCCGCGGCTGATTAGGTTTCCAGGTGTACGGACTAGTCGAGTGCCAGTTGATACCAAACCAGTCTATTCCTAGAGAGTTGTCTACATCGTAAGGCAGATACTCGAATTTGTTAGTTGCTGTATTTTTGTAGAGGTAAAAATTGTTCTTGTTGTAGTAGCCATCCCAATTCCCTGTGCTTACATCTATCGCCAATGCAAGCAAATAATCTTCTACGTTAAAAACAGTATCTAAGGCACAAAGGATTTGTGCAGCGGGTGTCTGATGCAGTACCCGAATGAAATGTGCTAAATCAGCATAGTTGTCGGCTGTTGTATTCGTTTGCAAGTCATAAGCTCTCCTACCCTGTGAAGTGAACTTATAGTCATTCGGATTATTAGAGATATAAACGAGATCAGCCGGGTATAAACACTTGTAAAGATTACCGGTTTCGTTACCGTATCGACTCAAAACAAAATCATCGTTAATGTGCTCTACATTCACGTATAAACCTCTGTAAACACCGTTAATGTAAAGTTCAGTGTGATTGGCCCTCGCCCCAGCCGACCCTAAACGATCGGTCAATTCCCAAAATATTTTTGCTCGTGAAATTGAAGGGTCGTTGTGGTTTCCGATTAGGTTAAAGTCCTTAAATCCCTTGTAGCGAGCCCCTGGATTAAACGTGTTTACCGATATCCGAAAAGATTTTTTTCCAGCACCGCGCGACGTATTTCCTCTCAATCTAAAACCTACATGTTGAATCGTATCCCGCTCAATCCCTCGTCGAAAAATCATGTTTGCCGGATACTCGTGGTCACTGCTCAAATTATTTGGGTGCAATAAAGCAGCGAGGCTATCGGGGTGTATGATTATGTCGATTCTGGTAAGCGAGCTATCCTCGAAAACGTATCCTGCTTTCGGATTAAGCTTTAGTTGCGCCCACGACGATGTACCATACAACTGAAATATCAACAAAAGTGAAATCAAATGGTATCGCATAGTGCTTAATCAACGCTGACAATTACAAAATAAAAGTACCCAATAAGCACTTGGCAAACGACTATTTTCGAATAAAACGAGCCAATTGAATTACATTATCTTGTTGCAAACGAATTACATACATTCCTGTAGGTATGTTCGAACAATCCAAAGCAAAGTCGTTTGAATTGTTGCATACTCCCTGCATTATTTCTTTTCCTTGCAGGTCATAAACGTGCCAATTGAAAGGCGAGTTTGAATTGTTACCAAGTTTAAGGTAAAGAGTTTCACTAACTGGATTAGGATATAATTTAAGCTGATACGAGCGGGTTATGGCCGACACACTTTGCGCATTTTCATTATTTCTACCAAAAGTGGGTATCCGATAAGCCCACGCCCCAGTTCCGTTTGGAATTCTCGCATAGGAGGTGTCCATACTTTGTATTGGAAAAATAATTTCATCGACAGTATTCAAAACAGTGTCAGAAAAAATGAGACTTTCTCCCGACGCAGAAAGCTTAAAATTGATGTGATTTGTGCCTTCTGTCTGCTCTTCATCGGCCCAAAGAATTAAATAACCACCTGCGGGAAGAACTGTACCTTGAGGCAGTTTCCACTTATCTCTTCTGTTGGCGTTATCACTGATATAAAAGCCAGCAAGGTCAACCGCCGTGGTATTGGTATTGTACAACTCTATCCAATCATCGAAATCTCCTGCCGAATCTACTTGTGTAGCGGTATTGCTTGCCAATAATTCATTGATTACAACGCCATTCGATTGAACAGTGCTTTGTACTTCGTACACATAAACATCGTGTTCGGCTCCTTCGGGTAAATAGCTCACCGAAGCAATACTTGATGCGCCAACTGCTTCGACATAATATCTTACCAAGGTTGTAGCAGGAAAACCAGGAATTTCAGCTGCCCACACGGTATCATTTGCGGCTCCATCATTATGCAACCCATCATTGAACATGGCCAATTTGGTAAAAGTCGCTCCCGAAACCCCTGTAGCATAGTATAAATACACCATTTGTGCAACCGGAAGCGTAGAGAGTGTGACCTTCACCGTTGTGGGCTGCATGGCCGTAGGAGCTTGATAAAGGACGCCGGAAGAATTGAAATAAGGAGCTGAGCTAATCTTAGGAGCCTGTTGCGCTACTTCTATATTCGAAAGCAAGTAGGCCCTGCGGCTGGTTACAAAAGACTTTATTTGGGGAACCCCATTGTTATACTGTTGGTTCGAGTATAATTTCTTCGTGTCGGCCAATACAAGGTTAAAGATTTGGGCATTTAATTGGTTTACCAGCGTGTCTATAGTGGCTGAGGTAAAGGTTTCGTTTAAAATGGTTCTGTAGTGGGCAAGGTAACGTTGTCTCCATTCAGGCACATTCAATAGCTTGTTGAGCAAAGGGTAATTCACATTGGTCACGTTTTTGAATGGTCCCCAGCTGGTACTTGTCGCTAAGGTAGTTTGAAACGTACTATTGCCGTCATACTCTAAAGGCATTGTCAATCCTGTCTCTGGTTCGTAGTACACCATATAATCCATCTTGCCTTTCATCGTGTAACTATCATCGTCGGTGAAAATGTTCTCGACGGCCAATAACCACAGCGCCCGATCGATATCGATGTATTTTTTAACCGTGTCTTTATTGGATGTTGAAGCTGTACTCAAACCATAACAGGCTTTTACTAACCTATTCCAAGGGTCGGCAATATCACTCGACTTTAAACTGTAATAATTCAAATATGGAGTAGAATCGGCACTCAAATAGTTCATTCCTGCGGTACCGTCGCCCCAGCCTCCACCAGGCGCCCCAGTTCCTTGTTTGGTAGCCCTAAAATTTGCTCCATCGTTGCTCAAAAACCACGACTCTAAAAATGTTTTATCTACATTTTGAATGTTCGGGTACAAACCCCAATCCTGATTGTTGATGTAAAGTCGAACGAAGTTTGCCCTAGCGATAGGAATGTAGCGCGCAGCCATCCGGCTGTACAACACCTCGCGCATGAAAGTCGGATCCTGATGGGCGTTATTCAACTTTAGATTCTTATACCCCATTAAGTCTTGATTTGGTCGCAGCCAATCCATTTCAATGGCGAAAGACTTCTTCTGAGAGGTACCTATGGTTGTGTATGATGTATTGCCCCGAAAACGTACGCCAACACTGTCATAAACGATACTGTCGAAGGTCATGGATGCTATTATATTCGTTTCACTCGCGTAATTGTTGGTCAACAAAGTCCAATAATTCGTTTGAGGAAAATTCAAATACAGGCTTTTGATGACCTCTGTATTATACAAACCAGTGTGCGGCTTCCCACCCGTGAGGAGCATTGTATTCCCTGGCGAAAAGTAAACTTCGGCTGGAAGATTCTGAGCCAAAGTGAGTTGTATAGTAGAAATACAAACTGTAACGGCGATATATAAGTACTTCATGAACAAAAAGTTAGTTTAAATTGCTGCTAATCTGTGTAATTACCAAATAAATACACCTACTATATTTTGCAGATTCGAAAAATTGGGCCGATGAATAAAGTTGCCTCACAATTCCAATTAGCCATTTTGAGTGGAAGTCTTTTTTAGATTTTGCCTCATTATTACCAAAAAATTAACTGTATGTAATTTAGCCGCTATCCGTGTGTTTGCTTTTTTCTACTTTTGAACATGCGTATTTTCCTTTTTATAGGTGTATTCCTTTTTTCAGCTTGTTCGAAAGATGCGGGCATTGGTGGCTTTGCCGAGGTAAGTGGCGTAGTGTGGGTAGAGGATTGGAATGCAAGCTTTACTGCTAGCCAGTCGACTTACCCAGGAATGGATGAAGACGTTTTTCTGGTATTCGGTGACGATCTAGTCGTTGGTGAAGACACCAAAACCAATTTCAATGGCAACTACCGTTTTCAGTTTTTATACCCAGGAAAATATAAATTATACGCCTATAGCGACCGGCTTGAAACAGTTGGAAATACGAATCAACAAGAGCCTGTAATTATTGAATTTGAGATCACCGAGAAATACCAAAAACTTCAACTGGATACGCTGGTCGTAAAACGATGAACGAATCGCTTTTACAACACTTTGATACCATAGGCCTTGAGCAACTCGGGGACAAACAATTACTCAACAGGATTGACCGGAAATTCTATTTGAAATTGAGTTTGCTTCCTGACCTTTTAAGCCAGCTTACACGCCATTATTCGGTCCTAGAAGTAAATGGTCAACGCTGCATTTCTTATCAAACCCACTATTTCGATACCGCTGAAAGGACCTTTTACACCATGCACCATAATGGTCGTTCTCGTCGGCTCAAAATACGCCATCGGAGTTATGGAAGTGGAGGCTCCAATTATTGGGAGATCAAGCTGCGCGACAACAAGCTCAGAACCCGAAAACTTCGCATGGCTACAAACTGTGCTGCCAGCGTAATCGAAGAGTTAAACGCTTGGTTAAAAAATTTCGATAACCTAGTGAACCATAAAATTGAACCTGTTTTAGCAGTGGGTTACAACCGCTTTACTTTGGTATCGAATTTTATGGCAGAAAGAGTAACCATCGATACCAACTTGTTTTTCGAACACTCAGGAAAAACAGCTGCATTCGACGGCTTGGCCATTGTTGAAGTAAAACAATCGTCGTTAAAGGGCTCCATTGCGGCCGAAGCCCTGAAAGCTATGGGCATACGCAAGGGAGGGCTTAGTAAATACTGTACAGGACTTTCGGCACTCGACAGTAAGCTGAAACAAAATAATTTCAAACCGAAACTAAGGGCAATGCAACAAATGTTGATTTTCCCTGATCGCAATCCTACTTTTTATGCCTGAACAACTACTTCATCAACTATCGGGTTCATTTTTAATTCGACTGGCAATTGATCTGCTGTCGATTTGGATTCTTGTAAGGTTCATCTATTTCACCACCTACCGAACAAGAGATCTGTTCTTCACTTTCATCATTTTTAATCTGGTTATATTCCTGATTTCGTTTGCGTTAAACCGAACAGAATTGAGTATGGGGGCTGCATTTGGCCTGTTCGCGGTATTTAGCATGCTACGCTATCGCACCGAGGATATCTCCATCAAAGACATGACCTATTTATTTTTGAGCATAGCACTCGGGGTTTTAACCGCGGTAAGCAATGGTGGATGGTACCTCCAACTTGCAATTTCAGGTGTGATCCTGGGGGCTACATGGCTCCTCGAGAGCCAGTGGTTGTATCGAAAAGAAAGCTCCAAATTGGTTTTTTACGATAAAATTGAGTTGGTACACCGCAACCAAGAAGATGCTCTGATCACAGATTTAAAAGAGCGTACTGGCTTGCCTGTGCACCGCGTTCAAGTTCAAAAAATAGATTTACTACACGATTCTGCACATTTACGAATCTTCTATTATGAGGTTTAGGCCGTACTACTTTCTTTTCCTGTTGTTTATTGCCGCTCAAAGCTCGGCACAACAACAAGATTTTGGAATTTGGTTAGGCGCTAACTTGTCTTTCTCGCCGCTTAAGAAATTGACCGTTGAACTGGCTCCGGAAATACGTTTGAATCAAAACTCAACCGTTGTAGAAAAAGCCTTTGCAGATTTCGGGCTTGAATACAAGGTGTTCAAATTCATGAAAATAGGCGGATTTTATCGGGGCGCGTTGCACAACGAACGGACACATTTTGAAGGCAGAAACCGTTTTTTTGCCAATGTACAGCTGTCGCACAACTATAAAAAAATACAATTCAGTTATCGATTCAGGTATCAGCAGCAGTTTTCAGATTTCACTGCTTTGCAAGAGTCAGGTCCACCCAGCACTTACTACCGGCATAAATTTGGAGTAGAAGTCGACCTCCCTAAAAAACTAACCATAGCCAGTGGTGCCGACTTTTGGATTAGCAATCGACCAGAAATTCAAGGTGTTCGTAATTTGCGTTGGACCAATACGATTAGCTGGGATTTATCCAAAAAACAGCGGATCGAATTGTCGTACCTGTTTGATCAGGGACGAAACATATCCGATCCGCTTACGATGCACATCCTACGGATTCAGCACAACTTCAAATTCTAGTTACCAACCACCGCCAAGTGCACGGTAGAGTTCAACCGTATTGAGTTGTCGTGCCAATTGTAACTGAACAAGCTCCACCTCAGCCTCTAACACATTGTTTTGGGCAACCACAACTTCCAAATAGGTGGCATAGCCAGCAGCGAACAGTTCATTGGCCGACTTCACCCCTTCCTTCAAACTGGCAACCTCCTTCGACTTTTCGGCAATCTGCAGCGAGATTTGTTGGGCTTGCTGCATGCCGTTAAATATTTCGGTATAGGCTTGAATGGCCGTTTTACGATAGTTTTGAAAGGCCTGCTCTTGCATAGCGCGCGACTTGGCCAAATCTGCCTTCAGCCGGCGTTGCGCAAACACAGGTGCCGTAATTCCGCCAACCATATTCCAAGCCAACGACGCTGGGCTTATCCATTGAGAGGGATTGAAACTGTGAAAACCAATTTCAGGCCCAAGTATCAGTTGCGGATAAAAAGCAGCTTGCATAGCTCGTACATCTGCACCAGCAGCATCCAGTTCCAAAGATGCAGATACAACATCGGGGCGAGTGCGGAGCACAGCGGCAGGAACGGACTTGAGATTAAGCTCATTGAATTCGCTTGTTGAAAGAAACGAGGTATCAGCAAATACGCCTTGTACTTTACCCAAGTGGAAATTGAGCTGGTTGAGTGTTCTTAACTTATCGGCTTCTAATGCGTGGTACATGGCTCGGGTTCGCGCCAGCTGTGCTTCAAATTGCTGCACTGCCAAAGCATTCAATCTTCCTGCTTCAAGTTTTATTTTCACCAAGCTCAACCCCGATTCTTGAAGTGTAGCATTTAGCGAAACGATTCGTTGTATTTCGTTTAAGGCTCTCAACTCGTAGTAAGTGGCCGCCACCTCTGAAGCCAATACTGTTTTTTGCCAGTGAAGTCCAGCCTCCGAGGATAAATAGCGTTTCGCTGCAGCAGTTCGCATCGACCGAAGTCGACCCCAGATATCCAATTCCCAGCTCACACGTGCCGTCAACAACAAATCGGGCAATGGATTAGACATACGCTGATCGGGCCGGATATTGGGTGAAAAGTTAGTGTCGAAGTTTCCTACTCCATCAATGGTATACTCACCAAAACGTCGCAAGCCGGTACCAGCAAAAACATCTACAGCGGGCAGCAAGGCATACTTCCTTGCAGTAAGTTCAGCTCTTGCCTGCTGCAAAACGGCTATCTGGCCTAGTAAATCGGGATTATTTCTTACTGCCGTATCAATCAACTGACGAAGTTGGGGCTCTTGAAATAAGTCAGATGCCTTCGGAATCACCACAACGCTGGTATCTGCAGGCAACTGGATGTCGGCTCGAAGTCCGGTTTTAGGGCCTTTGCACCCATACATCAAACCAACACTTAGCCAAAGGATAAGGATTAACTTTTTCATTCGTAGTGATAGGTTTTAGCTTGACGTTGTTTTTGAAGCGCTTTGAGTCGTTTTCGCCTACCAGGTGTTGCAAAGAGCACAAACAATCCGGGAATTAGGAATAGCCCGAAAACTGTACCAGTGAGCATCCCTCCCGCTGCTGCAATACCAATGGATTTATTCCCCATGGCGCCAGCACCCGAGGCAAGTACGAGCGGTAGCAAACCTGCAATAAATGCAAATGAGGTCATGAGGATAGGCCGCAATCGTGATACTGCGCCTTCCATGGCTGCTTTCAGCTCACTTACGCCTTCCTTTTGACGCTGCAATGCGAATTCAACAACGAGAATGGCGTTTTTACCCAATAGGCCAATGAGCATCACCAAGGCTACCTGAGCATAGATGTTGTTTTCGAGACCTGCAACGTACAAGAAGAAAAACGAGCCAAAAATACCCGTTGGTAAGCTGAGCAATACAGGTAAAGGCAGTAAAAAGCTCTCGTATTGCGCTGCGAGAAGTAAATACACAAAAATCAAACACAACAAGAAAATGTACAAGGCACCATCACCGGCAAGCACTTGCTCTCTCGTCATGCCCGACCATTCGTAGGCATAACCTCTTGGCAACGTTTCTTCGGCAATGCGCTTGATTTCGTTTAGTGCTTCACCGGAGCTGTAGCCAGGAGCTGCATCACCAGTAAAGAGCGCCGAATTATACATATTGTAACGGGTCAGCTGTTCTGGACCAAATACCCGTTCAATGGTGGTAAAGGTGGCATAACTTACCATTTCACCATCCTTGTTTTTTGTATACAGCTTTAAAATATCTTCGGGATGTTGCCTGTACTCGGGTAAAGCCTGCACCATCACCTTGTACATCAAGCCAAAACGGATAAAATTGGTCGCATAGTAACTTCCTATAAGGGTTTGTAGGTTACTCATCGCATTGTCGATGCTCACCCCTTTAGCCGCAGCAATATCTTGGTTAATATGTAAAAGGTACTGAGGAAATGAGGGGTCGAAGTTGGTGAATGCAGCTGAAATGATTTTAGATTGAGCCAGCGCTTTTTCGAGCGAATCGGCCACTTCGGCCATTCGGGTTAAGTTTGCCGTTCCCGACTTATCGAGCAAGCGAAACTCAAAACCAGAAGCATTTCCAAAACCGGGTACAGTAGGTGGGGGAAAAAACTCAATGCTTGCATCGCTCAGGTGAGCCGTTTTTTTCCTAAGCTCTTCCATAAGCTGTGCAACCGAAGTTTCTCGTTCGTCCCACGGTTTTAGACCAATCATGCCCATTCCATAAGAAGCTCCGGCAGTTTCGGTAAGCAAGCTATATCCTGCCAAGGTGGTCACGTTTTCTACCGCCGAATTCGAAGAGGCTATTTTCTGAACCTCATCGAGTATTTTCTCGGTACGTTCCATGGTAGCACCTGGCGGAGTGGTAACGTTTACGTACAACATGCCTTGGTCTTCGGTAGGGATAAATCCACCTGGCAAAATGGCTGAGGTACCCCAGGTAAGTAAGAAAAATCCGCCCAGCAAGGCCAAAGTCAGCCCTAGTCGAGGTGCAATACGGCCCAATATCCACTTATAGGTACCTTCAAGCTTATTGTATCGATGATTGAAGGCGCCAAAAAAGCGGCCTAATGCCGAACTATGCGATACATGGGTATGCTTCATCAAAATGGCACACAACGCAGGTGTGAGCGTGAGTGCATTGATGCCCGAGATTACGATTGAAATAGCGAGCGTTAGCGAAAATTGTCGGTAAAATACACCCACCGGGCCCGATAAAAAGGCTACCGGTATAAACACAGCCGACATCACCAGCGTAATAGCGACAATGGCACCGCTTATTTCTTTCATCGCAGCAATGGTAGCTTCCATGGGCTGCATATGTTCCTCGTGGATTTTGACGTGTACTGCTTCTACCACCACTATGGCATTATCTACCACGATACCGATGGCCAAAACCAGAGCGAATAGCGTTAACAAGTTGATTGAAAACCCAAGCATTTGCATAAATGCCAAGGTCGAGATTAAGGCAACAGGAACAGCTAAAGCCGGAATGAGGGTCGATCGCCAATCTTGCAGGAAGATAAACACCACCAAAAACACAAGGAGGAATGCCTCAATTAAGGTTTTAATTACTTCCTGGATAGAAGCGTCCAAGAACCGACTCACATCGTATGCGTAATTGTACTCCATCCCTGGAGGAAAAGAAGACTCTTTCAATTCTGCCATTCGCTCCTTGATGTTGTTAATTACCTCACGCGCATTGGAGCCGGGACGCTGTTTTATCATGATGGAAGCAGACGGACGACCATCGGTTTTTGAAGACATTCCGTAGCTGAGCGCTCCCAATTCGATGTCGGCGATATCTTTTAACTTGAGAGTTGAACCGTCTTCATTGGCTTTAATTACAATGTCCTCGTACTGCTCTTTGGTGAAAAACTTCCCGCCATAACGCAATACATATTGCATACTGGGTTCACCCCTTCCGCTCGATTCTCCAATTTTGCCCGGTGCCGCTTCTAAGTTTTGAGCGCGTAGAATATTGATTATTTCATCGGTTCCGACCTCGTACGATAACAGTTTTTCGGGCTTCAGCCAAACGCGCATGGCGTAATCCTTGGCTCCCATAATTTCGGCATAACCTACTCCATTAATCCGTTTGAGCTCTTGCAGGAGGTTGATGTCGGCAAAATTGTAGATAAACTCCTCATTGGCCGATGGATCAGAACTCGTAAGATTGAGGTACAAGAGCATCGAGTTCACTTCCTTTTCGGTAGTTACCCCTGCTTTGATAACTTCTTCCGGCAATTCATCAAGTGTGGTAGTGACCCTGTTTTGCACGTTGACAGCCGCGAGATCGGGATCGGTGCCTACCTCGAAAAACACTTGAATTAGCGTAACTCCGTTGTTGGTCGAAACCGACTGCATGGCGGTCATACCGGGCACCCCGTTGATGGCCCTTTCGATTGGCGTGGCAACCGCTTTTGCACAAACTTCGGCATTGGCACCGGTGTAACGTGCGGTTACTACTACCGATGGTGGCACAATATCGGGGAACTGCGTGATAGGCAATGAAGTAAAGGCCAAAACCCCCAAAAGCACTAGCAAAAGGGAGATGACGAGCGATAGTACCGGTCGTCGAATAAACGTTTCTACCATGGCTTACTTCTTCGCTAAGGTTGTATCAGAAGCACTCTTCGCAATAATTTTGGCACCTTCTCGGATCGAGAGTACCCCTTCGGCTACGATACGGTCGCCAACGTTGAGCTCATTGCCAACCACATAAAAGGTGCCCACGCGTGCTTTCGGCCGAAACGTCTTCATCCTTGCCAGCTCATCTTTACCCACTACGTAAACAAAATATTTGTCCTGCAGCTCTTGAACGGCTTTCTGCGGTATCAAGAAAACCTTGCGCTGGCTTAGTTCGAGTCGGACTACCCCGGTAGAGCGATGTTTTAGCAGTTCTTGACCATTTTCGAAACGAGCTCGCAAGGCAATGGTTCCTGTTTCTGCATCAAACTCGGTTTCGGCTGGCTCAACAATCCCTTCGCTGGGATAAACTTGCCCATTGGTCATGATTAACTTAGCCCTAGAAGGCAAGCCACCGGTACCCGATTTCAAGTTCTGTCGGTTTTCGAGATAATCTTTTTCCGAGATACTGAAGTACGCATAAATAGAACTGATATCCGAAAGGGTAGTCAACAATTGTCCAGGTTCTACAATTGCACCCATTTTTAAAAGGAAACGGTTAATTCTACCAGCAAATGGGGCACGTACAACCGAAAAGCTCAACTGATTTTCTTTGGTTTTTAATTCCGAACGTGCGTTTTCAAGTTTGGCTTTGGCAATTTCAACTTCCGCCTCGGCCAACTGCTGTTCGGTGGCGGCTACCACCTTATTTTTCACAAGTTCCATCACCCGTTTTGCTTCGAGGGTTGCCTTGCGGAGTTCTGCTTCGGCCAAATGCACACTTGCTAATGCGGCTGTTACCGCTGCTTCTGCTTCTGTTGACGAAAGCTTAAAAAGCGCTTGGCCTTTTTGAACCATTTGCCCCTCATCTACGAGTATGGCTTCGATCATGCCCCCAAAGCGAGCACGGACTTCAACATAATTTTTGGCGTGGATATCGGCCACATATTCAATGTCTACTACGGTATCAGTAGTAGCAAGTGACATTAAAGGAAGTTGAACTACATCCTCTTGAGCAACTTCTTGATTATCGTTACATGACCATAAAAGCAAGACAAGGCATAGTCCTGCCAATAATTTTTTTGAAAACATAAAGGAAATTTTAAATGATTAGAAGTGTTGATACAGCTTCTTTCATTCAAAATGGCGTGTAACGATGAAGAAATTCAAATCTGCCTAAGGTATAATAGTAGGAAGGTAAAGAGCCAACTTTTTGACTACGCCCTTCATCATGAGCAAGATTAAAAATTCGCTCAGCACCGAAAACGAAATGCCATTCTTTGGTTAAGCTAAGGCGACGTCTTCGGGTAACTTTTATTTCTCGAAATTCTTCTCCAAACTGTTTTTTGCTATTCAACTCCTCAGGGGAATCGCCAAAAACCGTAATGCACGGGTTAATTTCATTTTCTCCAAATGCTACTACACCATTAGCCGGACGCGTAACGCCCAGTAGTATAGTTAACAGCAAAAAAGGGGAAATAAAATTTTTCACGGAAAAACGCTGCAAAGATAGCAGCATAACCTAATTCAAAAGAAAAGGTTCAGCAGAAGACTACATTTTCAACAGAAAAGTAGACGCTCACGCCGTTTTTAGCATGGAAACCTATTTTCCGATGCAGAATTTACTGAAAATATTCCCCAATAAATCGTCAGTCGTGACCTCTCCAGTGATTTCACCCAAGTAATGCAAGGCCGAACGAATTTCTTGCGCCACCAAATCGGTAGATAGTTGGTTTCCAAAGGCAGCGACTGCTGCTTCGAGTGCAAGATTGGCTTTGGAAAGAGCTTCAACATGCCGTGCATTCGCTACCACTGTTTCGTCTTGTAGTTGGCCAGCAAATACCCTATTCAACAATTCCTTCTGCAGTTCTTTCAATCCAATAGCCTCTTTAGCCGAAATGAAATAGAGGTTCTCGAAGTTGGCATACGCTTCAAGATCAGAAGTGCTTACCGCATCCATTTTATTCCCAACCAACATGACTTCGGCGTTGTGCTTCTTCATCAGCGACAACTCGGCTTTCAAGTCGGAAGGACTTGTTTGCTGCAAGTCGAATAGATACAGAATAATTGCCGCCTGTTCCATTTTAGCCAGCGTACGTTCAACGCCAATGGCCTCAATTTGGTCTTCTGCCTCGCGTATGCCTGCCGTATCGAAAAACCTAAATTTCACACCATCCAGGAGCACCACATCTTCGATTACATCGCGTGTTGTGCCAGGAATATGGCTTACAATGGCTTTCTCTTCGTTCAGTAATGCATTTAAAAGGGTAGATTTTCCGGCATTCGGACGACCAGCAATGACTGTGGAAACGCCGTTTTTCATGACATTTCCTAGTCGAAAAGAAGCTTGCAAATGACCAATGACTGCAATGAGCTGCTCAAGAAGTGCAATCAGCTCTTTTCGGTTGGCGAACTCAACATCTTCTTCACTGAAATCAAGCTCCAGTTCAAGTAAAGAAGCAAAATCGACCAACTGTGTCCTTAATCGTGCAATTTCTTGGGTGAATCCCCCACGCATCTGATTCATCGCCACCCGATGTGCGTGCTCATTGTCGGCAGCTATCAAATCGGCCACCGCCTCGGCCTGACTAAGGTCAAAACGCCCGTTTATGAATGCTCTAAAGGTAAACTCCCCAGGCCGTGCTAATCGCGCTCCTTGGCGTAGCAGCAGTTGAATGAGCTCTTCAAGAATGTAAGGAGACCCATGAACACTTATTTCTACCACATCTTCACATGTAAACGAACGTGGTCCTTTAAAGATGGTAAATACAGCTTCGTCTAAACGACGGTTGCCGTCGTAAATCGATGCAAAATGAACGGTATGAGAAGGCAGCTCCCTAAAATTCTTTTTGCGAACAACAGAACCCGCTAAATCAAAGGCCTTTACACCTGAAAGCCTCACTACACCAATCGCACCTACACCGGGCGGAGTGGCCAAAGCCACAATGGTATCGCTTGTATCGAAAATTTGTGCTCGGTTCATACAGAATTTAAGCGCAGACCGTATTTTTCGGATGTTTATTGAAACATGAACAAGCTCGAAAAAATCCGTCAATGGGCCGCCGACAAAGATAGCCCCATCATCTGCTTTTTAAATGGAACAGATGCAGAAGTAATAAAAATTGCGAAAGCATTGATTCTCGACCATGTTGCCGAAATATTGGTGTTTGGTGATGAATTGGAAGTATTTGATGCGTGCCGGATGTATAGACTAAACGAAACTATGCTCTATGGCGTAGTAAACCCAAACGACCATCCGGAATTAGACTATTACACCGATTTGTATCAAGAGAAATACGACGAGCAAGACCGGAAAAAAGCCATGCGAGCTACCAAAAACCCTAAAATTCTTGCTGAGTTGATGCTCGAAGATGGGGCGATAGATCTTTACATCGAAGATTTGAGCACTTTTTGATTTTCCATCACACCCATTCCGAATAAAGCAAAATCGTATTTCACAGGGTCGATAGGGTCAAATTCTTTGAGTACGTTGGTTAAAGCAACCGCAGAATTCCAGTCGCTTTTTTCTGTTTGCATTAGCCCCAAACGCGTTGCGATTCTTTGCACGTGAAGATCCATGGGCATGATCAAATCCGAGGGAGAAATGCGTTTCCAGCATCCAAAATCAACTCCTGCCGCATCCCGTCGGACCATCCAGCGTAAATACATATTCAACCTTTTACAACTTGACCCTCTCACTGGCGTAGGCACATGCTTCCTCGTTCGCAGTGGAGCGTAATCGCTCAAAAAAACTGCTTCATGAAATTGTTTTAACCGATAAAAACCAACTTCTCTAACCGAATTAGGACTGTCGGTTAAAAAAGCATCTTCTAGAGAAGAGTAGTTACGATAGTGTTGTTGCAGAAAATCTACCAAATACAATAAATCCGTTTCCTGAAAGGTGCGGTGAACAAAACCAAGTAGTTGTTTGAGATCAGCATCAGTATAATTGCGGATAAAATCGGCCGGAGCGTTGTCCATACGGCGCATCAACTCTAGCGATTTTTTGATAATTACAGGTCGTTGACCCCAAGAGAAAAGGGCTGCAAACAAGCCCGCAATTTCACGGTCGGCTTGGTTCGAAAAACGATGAGGAATAGAAATAGGATCGGCTGCAATAAAATCTGGCCTGTTGTATTGAGCAACAGCGCCTTCGAGCAGGTCGTATAAAAGCGTATTCACCTTCCGACAAAACTACACTCCTTACGACGAGCTTCAAGGCCATATACCACAAAAGTTATGTTTGCGTTATCCAAAAAAAGAGTGCACATGCGAAAATTACTTTTGATCGCTCTTGTTTGGGGTATCTATGGATGCAAACCCGAAACGCCCACTCCTCCTTCTGATTGTATTTGTACCACAGAAGTCAACCCTGTATGTGGCAGTGATGGCAAAACCTACTCCAACGCTTGCTTGGCAAGTTGCGCCGGGGTTAGCTACACGGCTGGACCTTGTAATTAAATTTCAGTTCGTAAATTAGTCAGCGTATGAAGTATTCAGTCTTCCTTGCCATCGGCATATTGATCATGTCAAGTTGCCGAAATCGCCCTGAATGTGTCTGCCCGGCCATTTACAGTCCTGTTTGTGGAAGTGATGGCGTTACCTATGCCAATTCTTGTGAGGCCGACTGCAAAGGAGTGAGCTACACTGTCGGTAGCTGTCCCGAAACGGGCAACTTCACCTTGGAGTTTACCGGCGATCCATCGGTGGATGGATGTGGATGGGTTGGAGAAAAAGGAGGACAGCTCTTCCATATCGACGGATTACCCGACTCCCTGAAAGTGGAAGATCGGGTAATACGTCTGAAATACCGCAATCGTGTCGACCCGTTTATGTGTGGTTTTACCACCGGTTTGCCACGTGTTGATTACCTCGATTATTTGCCTAATTAAATCTTTGCGAGGGCTTGCTGTAGGTCGTCGACTAGATCTTCTACATCTTCTACACCCACGCTTAAGCGTAATAATCCATCTTCCACACCCGCCTTTAGTCGCTCTTCCCGAGGAATGCTGGCATGTGTCATGCTCGCAGGATGACCGATTAACGATTCTACACCACCCAACGATTCGGCGAGGCTAAACACTTGCATGGAAGAGGCAACTGTCATGGCGTGTTCATAATCACCACTTTTGAGCGTAAACGATAGCATTCCCCCAAAATCGCGCATCTGTTTTTTTGCAATCGCGTGGCCGGGATGATCATCAAAGCCAGGCCAATTCACTACTCCTACTTTTGGATGCTGACGCAGGAAATTGGCGACTACTTTTCCGTTTTCGCAATGCGCCTTCATGCGTAGGTGAAGCGTTTTAATACCACGTAATACGAGAAAACAATCTTGAGGACCTGGATTAGCTCCGCAACTATTTAAAATAAATGCAAGTTTTTCATGTAGCACAGTATCGTTGGTACAAAGAGCACCCATCACTACATCACTGTGCCCACTTAAATATTTAGTAACCGAGTGCATCACCAAATCGGCTCCCAAAGCCAAAGGATTTTGGAGGTAAGGCGAGGCAAACGTATTGTCGACGGCAAACATAACCCCCGCCGACTTGGCTATTTCTGAAATAGCAGCGATATCCACAATTTTCATCGTCGGATTCGTTGGCGTTTCTGCCCAAATAAGTTTGGTGTTGGCATTCAAGTATGCCTTTACATTATCTGCCTCATAGAGGTTAATAAAGTGGAATTTGATTCCAAAATGTTCATATACCTTGGTGAAAATCCGATACGAGCCCCCGTAGATATCGTCACCTGTAATTACTTCATCGCCCGGCTTTAGCAGTTTCATCACTGCATCGATGGCACCCATACCCGAAGAAAAACACAGCCCATGGGTGGCGTCTTCTAAAGCTGCGATATTCGCCTCCAATTGCGTGCGTGTTGGATTTTTTCCCCTGGCATAAGCATAGCCTTTGTGATTCCCTGGCGATTCTTGCACATAAGTGGATGTTTGATAAATGGGCGTCATGATGGCCCCAGTGGTCGGGTCGGCGTGTACACCGGCATGTATGGCTTTGGTTCCGAATTTCATTTCGTGGAGATAAAAACTCAAAGTTAAAGCTAATCATAGGCTTGTTTCAAGCTTTGGTTCAAATCATTCGTTCTTTTTCATTATAGCCGATGTTATTTTAAATTGGAGATCTATATTTACTTCAAATACTCATTATGCCACGAACCGTACCCAAAGTAATTATATTCTTACTGCTTACTTTTAATCACTTCATAGCAACGGGACAACAGAAAGTATTTTTTGATCGAAATGGTTTAGCTACTTCCCAAGACAAATCCTTGTATCAGCGGAATGCAGAGCTACCTGTCGATAATCTGGTAAAGGCCTACTATACCAATGGCGGAGCACTATATTTTGAAGGCAAAATACGTAGTACCGACAATTTAGATGAAAAGAAGAATTTGTATTCAGGGCGCTGTATATGGTACTATAAAAATGGTCAGCGTAAAGAGGTCATTGACTACAATGAATCTGGGTTGAAAGATGGTATTGAAGAACATTATTTCGAAAATGGCGGCCTTAAACTAGAGTTGAAATATAAAAACGGAGAACCTTCTCGTGAACCTTATTTCGAATATTCTGAATCAGGGGAAAAAACACTTGTAGTTGAAGAAAATTTCCGAGATAATTTCAATGATTGGGATCTCTATTCGAGCGAAAGTTCTTTGTCGATCATTCGAAATAACCATCTTTATTTACAAGCACTTACAAAATCTGGAACAAGTCGATTTATTGGATTTCCTAAGACCAACAACGATTTTTCATTTGAAGCAGAAGTTCAAAACACGAGTGGTAAATTGGGAAAATACGGTTTAATACTCGGATTTAAAGACTGGAACAATTATTCCTTTTTTACTCTTCAAGGAAGTTATTTTTCTGTTGGAACTGTTATCGAAGGCCTTAAGATAGATTTGATTAAAGACTCTTATGCCAGCGCAATTCAAACCAAAAAATCAAACCTTATCAAAATACTATCATTAGGTGATCGGACTATCTTCTCAATCAATGGCCAGATAGTGCTTAACAAAGAGTTGTCGATGAGCGGGAATCAGTTCGGATTTTTATTAGGTGGCAATCAAAGCATTCAAGTGAGTAAAGTCATATTCAAAAACTTCAATCACGACGATAAGTTCATTGCCTCTGATATCGACAGAACATTACGGTCAAGTGGAACTGGCTTTTTTATTAGTGAAAAAGGGTATTTGGTGACCAATCACCATGTAGTAGAGAATGGTAAAAAAATCTTCGTCGAAGTGGCAACCGAAGGAAAGTCCTTGAATTATTTAGCCAAAGTGGTGCAAACTGACAAAGATAATGACCTGGTAATTTTGCAAATCATTGATTCAAGCTTCGTTACGCTGCCGAAATTAAAATATACCTTAAAAAAAGATGGACTAGCAGATGTAGGAAGTTCGGTATTTACTTTGGGTTTTCCGCTCTCTTTCAGTGGAATGGGTAAAGAAGTGAAGTTTACTGACGGAAAAATTAGCAGTAAAACGGGATTTAATCAGAATATCAACAGCTATCAAACTACAGTACCTGTTCAACCAGGGAATAGCGGTGGCCCCTTGTTTTCGAATCGCGGAGAGCTCATAGGCATCGTAAATGCTAAAATTTCCGGGACCGACAATGTGTCATATGCCATTAAGTTGAGCTACTTGATCAACAATATGGAACTTCTTAGCGAAAAAATTGAAATGCCATCCTATCGATTCGACTCGAATACTCCTCTTGAAGAGGTGATCAAAATGGTTTCTCCCTATGTGGTAATTATTAAAGTAAAATGAAGAAGATTCAGTTTAGTCTTATCCTTTTTTGGGGTGTGTTTTTTTCCATTTGTTCTACTGCGCAAACTGATGAACGTGATAAACTCTATAACCCACCCTCTTACTTAGATCTGGACAGTTATCCACTTTACTTCGGAGAAGAAAATAGTGAGTCAAGGACAAATCACTTAGTTAAATTCCACCCTTTAGAACTTTTAAGAGGCCAACTCCTATTCTCTTATGAGTTGGCCCTTGATGGTGAACGCTCTGTTGAGGTTTTCGCAGGAACTCAATATGGAAACGACTTATTTGGCAATGGAGGAGGAATAATTGGCAGAATAATGGAAGGAATCAATGCCGACCTAACCCCATATGATCTCCGCGCAACCAATATTTCGGCTTATGGAACAAGACAATCAATCATAAGCCCCGTGTTAGGTGTTGGGTTAAAAGGCTTTTACGACACTAAACTGAGTAACCAATTGTTCAGGTATGCTCAGCTATACTATCGATTTGCCACAAAAAGTTACGACATAAGTTCAATGTTTGGAAACCCTGCGCTTCCAGAATTCCAGATTAGAAAATTGCTCAATGAAGATTCACAGATTGCTCGGCTTCAAAGTCACAGCCTCGCTTTAAGGATTGGTTACCAACACTTTGGTCAAGGCAATTACAAACTATCCAACGAGATAGGTTTGACTCTCGGATTCAATTTAAACCTGTATCCCGACTACATAACCAGAGTAAAAATGATAAACAACATAAATTACGCTGAGTATTTCAAAACTGGACGTATCAATAGCAGAGTGATTCCACTGTTACAATTTCATTATTCCATTGGTATTGGCAGATAAAACTAGGAATATGAGACGGATTTCGTTGGTTATTATTCTTGTATTTGGGTTCTCATTAACTACACTTACTGAATTAAACGCTCAAACCGCAAAAATTGAATGGTCGCCAATATTAAAGACCAACAACCAAGAAAACGGAGTTTTCAGAGATATAATTGGAGAAAATGAAAAGTATACCTATTACCTGTATTCAGATTACAGAGACCAATCTTTCCGGAAAAACATCCATATTCTTGGAATAAGTCACGATGATCCAGAAAAAATGGTTCGTACGGTCGTCAAAATTCCGAAGGAATGGGTTTACAAAGACATGCAACTGCAAGGTATTTATGTGACCAATAACTACGTTTATGTGTTTTGGGAAAAAAGAGCAAAAAACCGCCTCGAGATTTATGTAAAATTGCTGGACATAGAACTAGCTACAGCAGCTGAAATCGTCAAACTTCATCAATTTCTTTACCCCTCTGAGGGTGATTACTCGCGCCCGCACTTATTTGTTCGAATAAACGCTACCAACAATGCAACCATTTTAATCGGTGCAGAAACTTCCGTATTGAATGGTTCTCAAATTGAAGTAGAATGCCGCTCCTTCAGCCATGATCTCCGATTACAAGCGGTTCACCAAATAAAACTACCATATCTAGCCAATTCCGATTTCTCGGCCTTAAGTGCTAACTATGAATTTGGTAATGATGGCAATCTTCACATATTGGCCAAGTTACGAGAGCCTACTACGGATGGTAGTTTATTTTACTATAACGCTTACACGTTTTTAAATTTAAATAATGGGCGATACGATCATATCAAATTTCTATTTGAAGACAAAAAAGTCCTCGGTTTGAAGATTAGAACCACCCTGAACGAAGTACTTTTTTATGGATTTTATCACGACTATCGCATAGGAGAATTTGCATTAATAGATCAAATACATGGATCCTTCAAAGCGAAGTTGAATAAATCGAGCGTGTCCCTTACAAACGTTAATTTTATACGTTTTGATCGCCCAATAAGCACAAGTATTCCTCAAAAGGTAAATCTAAATAATACGGGAACAAATCCAGAAAATAGCACTACCCAAGTATATGGTGATTTTCAAGTAGAGCAGTTATACGCACTAGAAAATGGCGATTTATTTTTTGTAGCATCAGCAGTTCAAAATAATACATTTACCATATGCTACCCTGGCGGAAACTGCCGCACTAGCTTCTATCATTTGAAAGGGAACATTTCCCTATTACTACTTTCGCCTGGAGGCAGTTTAAAATGGAAAAAAGATATACCACGTTGGATTGAATATGCGAATTGGAACACGCCAGATTTATCGCTAATTCGGGCGAAAGATGATTTCTTGCTTATTTACGGGGATGTTGCGAAAACTCGAAACACCACAAAAAATGCAGAAAGAAATATGGTTCTCGATCAAAATTCAATACAAGCCACCTTCATTAATCTGGATAAGGAGCTTTTAAGGCCTACCCCTCTTCCTTTAAATTTTCTGTTTACCGATGAGAAAAACGTACGGCAGTTTAACGCCAGTTCTTTTAAGAATTTAGGAAACCGGATTAGTATGGTAGAGTCTAAGAGTAAAACTTCCAATTATGGAAAATTTTTGCGCGTATCCACGACCATTCTTTTCCCAATTGGGCTGCTTACCGACTTCGGAAAATATCAGAACAAAATAAACACTGAAACCCGTTTTGGTAAGGTCGTAGTGAATTGAAGTGAGGGGAAATCAATGGTAATTTCCTTGCCTAAGTAATGTGTAATCCCCTACTTTAGCTGAAATTTGCATTAGCATTTTGATCAGCAGAAGTACCATAGATCGTGTCATGGATGCTACCCGAATTGAGGAGGTAGTTGGTGATTTTGTTACGCTTAAAAAAAGAGGCGTGAACTACTTGGGCTTATGTCCTTTTCATAACGAAAAAACACCTTCTTTCAACGTAAATCCTACACGAGGGATATACAAATGTTTCGGTTGTGGTGCTGCGGGCAATGCTGTAAACTTTTTGATGGAGCACGAACATGTTAGCTACCCCGATGCCATTCGGAATCTAGCAGCGCGCTACAATATCGAAATTGAAGAAGACGCTTACAACCCAACTCCTGAACAAGCACAACAACTCACCGAGCGCGATAGACTTTATCAATTGCATGCTTTTGCTCAAAGTTATTTTGCACAATATCTCCAAACCGATGAGGGCAAAGCGATTGGTTTAAGCTACTTTAGAGAAAGAGGTATTACCGACGAAAGCATTCAAAAGTTTGGGTTGGGCTATTCACCCGATGGCTATACCACCTTTAGCGACTTTGCTAAAAATTCGGCCTATTCAGAAGAGGAATTGGCCTCTTCTGGTCTCAGCACACTACGCGAACAAGGTGGACTCGTGGATCGATTTAGAGGTAGAGTAATTTTTCCCTTCTACAATCTCAGCGGTAAAATCATTGGCTTTGGCGGACGTATTCTCACCAACGATAAGAAGGTTGCGAAGTACCTCAACTCACCCGAAACGCTACTGTATCGAAAAAGTGAAACGCTTTACGGCTTATTTCAAGCCAAGAAAGCCATTCAAAAAAACGACAACTGCTATTTGGTAGAAGGTTATACCGACGTAATTAGTTTACATCAAGCCGGAATAGAAAATGTGGCCGCAAGTAGCGGTACAAGCCTTACCCAAGAGCAAGCACGTTTGATTCGCAGGTTTACGCGTCATGTTACCGTACTTTACGATGGAGATGCCGCAGGAATCAAAGCCTCTTTACGTGGCATAGACATACTTCTCGAGCACGATTTGCTGGTAAAGGTGGTACTGATGCCCGACGGCGAAGACCCCGACAGCCACAGCCGAAAACTGGGGCCACAAGGTTTTCAGGACTACCTTGCCGACGAAGCAGTCGATTTCATTCATTTTAAAACACGGATGTTATTCGACGCGGCCAAAAACGACCCTGTACTTCGTGCAGAAGCCATACGCGACATTGCTGAAAGCCTTTCACGCATTAGCGATCCGATATTACGGTCGACTTACAGCACAGGCACAGCCAACTTGTTGAAATTTGACGAGCAAACGCTGCTCACTGAGATTAATAAGCAGCGGCTACAGCGCCTAAAAGGGAAAAGTGCCGACGACCAATCGGCGATTGAAGCTGTACGGCCAGAAGTGCAAGCGTATGGGAAGCAAGAAGTCCATGTTAAAAACGACCTGCCACAAGAAGCCGACATCATTCGGATACTTTTGCAATACGGCGACAAACTCCTCGATTCTCAAAACTGTACCGTTACGAGCTTTATTTGCAACCAGTTGGACGAAATTGCCTGGGATTCGCCCGTGTACCAGCGCATTTTTAATATCTATCTCGAAGGGTTAAATCAATTTCAGTCGATACCTGACATACACCAGCTTTTGAACCATACCGACCCTGAAATTGCAGGTGCTGCAGTTGAATTGTATGGCAAGTCCTACGAAATAAGTGAAAACTGGTCGTTGAAACACGACATCCTCATCGTAGCTCTCGACAAAAACATAGAAGCCGATGTGATTTCGGCCGTTACTCGTATTAACCTCAAAAAAGTATTACGGCTGATCGAAGAAAGCAAACAAAAAATTAAGGACGCTACTCAATTGAGTCCAGAAGAGCACGACCAATTGGTTGCAGAACATTTAGCTCTGGAGAAGCTGAAAATACAACTCGCCCAACAATTGGGCACAGTTATTACCCATTAAACACCCAACTGAGTACGCATTCTTCTATTCGTTTGTAATGCACGGTCAACTCGGCAGCTAACTCGCCTTTGCACAGGCGAACCGTCAAGGTGCCTAGTTCGTCATTACGTTTTAGAATGCAGATGTCTTCTTTAAAGATTAAGCCCTTTTCACCATACATCTTGTAAACCGCTTCTTTCGCACTCCAAGCCAACATCAAATCGGCATCGGTAACTCCCATTATCACGATTTCGTCAGCAGACAGAAATCGATCGCGTATACGTTGCACACGGGGATGAATGATTTCCACATCTACCCCCACAGGAATTTCAGCCGAAATGGCTGCAGCCATACCGGAGCAGTGGCTAATGCTGATAAATCGATTATCGTTAACGAAATGTGGTTTACCGTAGGTGTCCTTGATCACGTCTAAAACAGCAGTACGGGCCAGTTGCTGTAAAGCAAAGCGCGATGCCATCCACTGCTGTCGCTTTTCAGAGACCTGAATGAGTCGAAACTCTCGCTCTAAAGCCGGAGATAAACTCATCCGTTCATGAAACCAACGAACAGTTTCCGTGATTTCCCAAAGAATTAGCTCTCCATTCTCAGCAAAGGTGTGGGTATATTTGAAGGGCATTTTACGGCTAATGGTGCATCAGGTGCTACAAACATAATCAATCGTTGGAGTTTTATCCTAAATATCGACTTAAAGGTCATCGCGACAGTTTATACGCCATTTGTGGCGACGAACATCCTGACTATTTCTTCACCGCAGGCGGGGATGGCTTGGTTGCTCGTTGGTCGGCGAATGCCGACGATGATGCCACCCTTTTGGTAAAGGTCCCTGCTACGGTATATTCACTTTTATTACTCCATCAACATTTACTTGTCGCTACCCGTGAAGGCGGCATACATTGGGTAAACTTGGAAGAAAAAGCGGAAAAAAAACTTTTCAGTTGGAACAACGCACCGGTATTTATGCTCGAAAAGACCGACAATGGCTGGTACTCGGGGCATGGCGACGGTAGGTTAATTCGCTGGCAGCTGTACGGCGATACTGCCGAAATCATTGGGCAAAATCATGTGATACAGGAAGCTGTACGCACCATCAAAAAATCAGGTGAGCTTTTAGCAGCAGGTTATAGCGACCATAGCATTCGTATTTTCAACGACCAAATGCAGGAAATTTCACGTTTCGAAGGGCATACCAATTCGATATTCAGTTTGTTATGGCTTCAAAACGGCAAATATTTATTGAGTGGAAGCCGTGACGCAACTATTCGGATTTGGGAGCTGAGTAGTGGAACTTGCATGGAAACCATTCAAGCACATTGGTATACCGTCAACGATTTAATTGCCCTTCCTGAGGTTAATTTAATTGCATCGGCAAGTCGTGATAAAAGCATCAAACTTTGGGATGCACACAGCATGGAGCTCAAAAAAGTTGTGGATTACGAGAAATTTCCTGGTCTAGCCCATTCTCATTCCGTAAACCGATTGTTTTGGAACGCGAATCATCAGGCACTTTTCTCTGTTGGCGACGACCGCTTGGTTATTCGGCATCAAGTAGTGCTGTAGAGCAAGCAATGGCCTTGATTTCATGTAATTAATCAGCTTTTGAGCATCAAACTAATTCGTTAGTTTGGAATAAAATTTAACTATGCGCATCGTAGTTGTTACTCTGTTTCTTTCGCTATTCACTTTAAATGGGCTCTGTACTACCGATAGTTTATTGAATGAACTCAAAAAAGCACCCAACGATACGTCGAGAATCAACATTTACCTCAAATTAGTTTGGCTCGAAAAAGAGAATAACATTAAAAACACCGAACACTATTTAGCTAAAGCTGTAGAACTCGCCAATAAAACTAGATTGCCTCAATTTATTGCAAATGCACATTATTATGCAGCAATAATCAACTACTACCAATCGAACTTTGATCAACTCGAACGAAATACCAAAATAGCTCGGCAAGCCTACCAGAAAATTAATAATGAATATGGTTTAATAAGTATACTCAATTTGGTTGGGCTTGTTCAGCTGCAACAAGCCAAGTACCCCGAAGCTTTAAAAACTTTTCAGGAGGTATATCGACTTGGCGAAAAAATAAACAATCTGTATTCGATTTCGAATGCCCTAAACAATATCGCCATGGTATATGAGCGGACCAATTCTCGCGATATGGCACTAAAAACGAATTTCAAAGCATTGGAAATCAGGAGGAAAATAGGTGATCAAGCCATGATAGCAGAGTCACATCTGGAAATTGCAATTTCTTACTATCATTTAAGGCTATCAGATAGTTCAAAAAATCACTTAAATCAAGCTCTGCAAATCCTCAAAACCCATAGAAGTCAGCGCATATTGGGAAGTGTATACAATACATTCGGCACTATTCATTTGGATAATAAACAATATCAGGTTGCATTAAACTACTTCGAGAAGGCCCTAACCGAATTGAAAGAAGTTGATGATAATCACATTAAAAACGCAATCCTAGTTAATGTAGTTGAGTGCCAAACAAATCTTGGAAATTATAATGCTTCCCGTCGATTTCTGGATAAAGGCCTGAAAAAATTTATTAGTGAAGGTGATCTTCGCCACATCGAAATGGCATATGAAGAAAAAAGTATTTTAGCCGAAAAAGAAAGAAGATTTGAAGAAGCCTTGATGGCCGAACGCTTGCGTTTAATTTATCGCGATAGTTTGTTAAATCAAGAACGAGTAGAAGCACTTACTGGACTAGAAGTGCAGTTTGAAACTGAGAAAAAGGAAAAAGAACTGGCCCAAAAATCCTTGGAGCTCGAAACCCAACGAAACCAACTTCTCAAACAACGACTTTGGCTTGTTGCTATCGGAACTGCGTCAATTATAATTACGCTCATAGGCTTCTTGTTATTTATTCGGATTAGAAACAAAAACAAACGAATAGTTCAAGAAATACTCATCCAAGAGCAAAAGAGAGGCTTAAAGTCTATTATTGAAGCCACCGAAAGTGAAAGGAAGAAAATTGCCCGCGAATTACATGATAGCCTTGCACAACAACTTGCTGCTTTAAATATTGGACTAGCTCGTTTAGAGGATACAGCAGGCGACAAAATCGAGTCCATTTCCAATCTTGTTGAATTGGCAAAATCTTCATCGGAAGAAGCAAGGAATATTTCACATCAATTGTTGCCGGCTACCCTCATCAATCTTGGTTTAGTTCCAGCCTTACGTGAATTGCTTGAAAAAAGCACTAAAGCGGTCGGTTTCGAGTATTATCTGCAGGCCGACGACCTTCCCCCTATCCCAGAACAATTTAATTTTGCCATTTATAGGGTAATACAGGAATTGTTAAACAACAGCTTCAAACATAGCGGTGGCGATTTTATCATCGTTAGGCTGAGCCAGCAAGAGCAAGCAATTCGGCTCGTTTATGAAGACAATGGTAAAAATTTCAACCCCAAAAATTTCACATCGGGTATGGGCAATTTGAACATTCGATCCAGAATTGCAGTAGGTGATGGTCAAGCCACCTTTAGCAGAAACGAAGAAGGCGGCATACGGGCATCTATAAGTTTAACTATTGATGAAGGCGTGCTTCATAATGCTTGATAAATGAATCACTAACTGAATAAGGTGCACGAATCTATAAGTAACTTTCTCGACGACTCCTATTTCGACAGCTTTGTTCCAGTTGTTGACCTTAGCTTAATAGAATTAGAAGCTATACTAACCATGACCGTTCATGATTTCTTGCTTCAGGCCATCTCACCTTCTTTAAGTCAGCATTGTTGTATAGAACATTCGAACCGGCTTTGGAATACAGCTACTATTCAACTTGACCGTTCTGGAAATTTTCATCTTACTGCCTGCTGTAAACAATGTAAACGTGAAATACCAGCCATATACCTAGTAGAAGGGACCGAATATGAAACCTCGGCTAGGAGTTTATTAATGGCTAAGACAGGCTGGAATTCTTTCGGCGATGAATAACTACCGTTTGGCTCGGAGTTCCATATCGACCATGATGTTCATATAGTTATTGTACGCGTCGTAAGCCGAAGGGAAAGGACTAAAAATGTTCTTCTCGCCCTTTTCTTCAAAACGAGGAGTCATGTAAAAAAAGTGGTCGGTCGACTGTAATTTGCGCCAATCCTCTAACAATTGGGCATCGCCTTTAGCGTAGACCCACTCAGCCAAGTCGTATAATCGGGTAATGGCCTCTTGTTGAATGTCGCTACCGTTGATGTAGCTCAAGTCGTACGTAGGAAACGACCAGGTAACTGGCGATGGCACATCGTACTTTCCAACAGGTGTGAGCGTGTCAAAGACCTCCGAAGGCGTTAAAAATTCAAGCCCGGCCTTGATTGCAGCTTCAGGAAAATGCTCAAAAAAATCAAATATGCCGCTTTTACTATCCTGATGCTCACCAATCCGCTCCAAATCCATGAACAAATTGATGGTTTCGGCACCAGCTTCAGCCTTCATGAGGTTAAGAAACTTCGTGGTAGTTAAAGGGTAGTTCGGATGACTTGCCTCGGTAAACCAGCGTGTAATTTCTGCTGTAAGCGTTGAGTTCTTCGGCAAGCACAGCATCCGGTTGTGCAACGGACTTTTGTAAACATGATTAGGGCTCTTTTGACCGAGTAGTTTCTCGGTACTTGGCACCAAGATGCGTGTATACCCCCAGCGGGCGAGATCATTCACTAAATCGTTACTAAAGAGCAGTTCAGTATTTCGGAATACTGTAGGCTTACAACCAAATAACCGGACAATGCGTGCTTCATGGGCCTTTATTTGACTTTCAAATTCGGTCCTGTGATAAATAGAAGAAAGCCCATGTGTTTCTGTTTCGTTGAGCCACTCCACTCCGCCCAAATCGGTTAACTGCTTAAACTTTTTCAAAACAGCAGGTTCCCAACGTTCCAATTGGTTCAGGACCGTTCCAGTGGCTGAAAATGCCAGTTTAAACTTTTCTTTGTGCTTTTTCTTGAGTTTGATGAACAGATCAAGTGCAGGACTGTACGAATTTTGAACCACTTGCCTTAAAAAGAAGGCATTAGATTCATCGTCGAAATAATCGTGTTGATTCCCAATCTGAATAAAGTCGTAATGCCGTAAACGCTCTGGCTGGTGTAACTGGAAGTACAAACAAATAACTGGCATAACTTATATTAAAAAATCTCTATAAACACGAACTACCCGCAACGCTGCATCGTCCCATTTCATCTCTTCGAGTTGGTGGCCTATTCTGCTGGCTACCTGATGTCGGTATTCATCGTCGCGAAGCAAACGAAGAATTTCTCTTGCAAATGTATCGGTATCGAAATAATCGGCTTTGATTGCATGTTCGAGCAACTCAGCTACGCCCGACTGCTTCGAAATCACGCATGGAATGCCAAACTGTGCAGCTTCGAGCGCAGTGAGTCCAAATGGTTCTGAAACCGAGGGCATGAAGTAAACGTCGGCCACCGCCAGCAATTGTTCTACTTTTTGCCGATTGATGAAGCCGGTAAACAAAAAATTTCGGCTAAGCCCTTTAAATGCGGTCCAATCAATCATTTCCTTCATCTTATCACCAGTTCCAGCAATAACGAAGCGTACATTCGGAAATTCACGGATTACCTTTTCGGCGGTTTCGAGTAAGTAAAACGGGCCCTTTTGATGCGTTAATCGTCCGATGAACGCCACAATTTTCTCTGGCACATGATGCTCTTGGCGGAATACAGGCTGGGGGTCTATTCCATTGTGTATGGCCACAATTTTATCATCGCGTATGCCATAATGTTCATGCACCATCTGACGGGTGTATTCGCTTACCGCAATTACTTTATCGGCCATTTGAAGACCCAATCGCTCCACGTAATACATGGTATTGCGCACGTCACGGCCTGCTCGGTCGGTTTCTAATGCATGCACGTGCACCACCAGCGGTTTTCCTGTTTTTTTCTTTAGTCGAACGCCCGCTAAATAAGTCAACCAATCGTGAGCATGGATTAGGTCGAAATCAACCTGGTCGCCAAACTCTTCTACGACAGCTTCGGCAAATGCTGATACTTTTTGCAATAATTTTGGACCATACACCTCAGGGTCTTCGAATAATTCGGAAAACGAAATGCTATCAAGACCCGGTTGTGAAAGATACCCTCTGCGTACAGAGTCGCAGGCAACCGCACTAAGCTGATAATACTCCAGCTCCGGCAAAGCACCTTCCAAACGCGAAAGTTCTGGGGCTGTAATTCGTTTTGACTTGGCCATATGGTTTAAACCAACCAATTCCACGCCTTCTAATACCGAGGCATCCACTGTACGGGGAACTACAAAGCGAAGAGGAATTATCTCACGCAAAGCGCGGGCTAGTCCGTAACAGGCCACTCCGAGACCACCACTTTGTATGGGAGGAAACTCCCAACCGAGCATGAGTACTTTTTTACCTGAGAATGCCTGTAAACTCTGTTTCATATGTAAAGCTAAGCCGCGAAAAATGGATTTAAACGAAATGCCAAATTCGTTAACAAATTAATCATTTCAATAGCATTGATGACGTTCGAAAGCTTTTTGTACAAATTGAAACAAACTTCCTGTAGTGTGCCTATTTTTGTCGCCCAAAGCGTACATAACCATGATTTTATCCGACAAAAGAATACTCGAAGAAATTGAAAAAGGGAATATCCTCATTGAGCCTTTTCGTGCGGAAAATCTAGGCACCAATTCGTATGATGTGCATTTAGGCAGGTATTTGGCTATATATAGAAACCAAATACTGGATGCACGCTCCGATAATCCGATCGATGAGTTTATCATTCCCACAGAAGGCTACGTATTGCAGCCAGGAACACTTTATTTGGGGGTTACTGAAGAGTATACCGAAACACATGCACATGTGCCTTTCCTTGAAGGCAAGTCGTCGGTTGGCCGCTTAGGCATCGATATCCATGCAACCGCCGGTAAGGGTGATGTTGGATTTTGTAATACGTGGACATTAGAAATCAGTTGTACACAACCGGTACGGGTGTATGCTGGAATGCCAATCGGTCAACTCATTTACTTTGCTGTTGAAGGAGAAATCAACACCAAGTATAATGTCAAGAAAAACGCTAAATACAATGCACGTACGGTTAAGCCTGTTGCTTCACAAATGTGGCGTAACTCCTTTTAAGAACGCTTCACAACCATGCTTGCCGCTTGTGCAGTAGGCATAATAAGCAAGTCGGAAATATTCACATGCGGTGGCCTGTTTACCATAAACAGTATCCCATCTGCCACATCCTCTGCCCTCAAAGGTTCAAAGCCTTCGTATACCTTGGCGGCACGTGCTTTATCCCCTTTAAAGCGAACAATCGAAAATTCAGTTTCTACCATTCCTGGTGAAACTGTGCCTACACGTATGCCATATGGGTTTAGCTCCAACCGCATTCCTTTGGCCAGAGCCTCAACTGCATGCTTGCTCGCGCAGTACACATTACCATTCACGTACACTTCTTTTCCAGCCGTGCTACTTACATGTATGATTTGGCCCTTAATTTCACGTTCAATCATCCAGCGGCTGACGACTCTACTTATGTAAAGTAACCCTTTCACATTGGTATCGAGCATGGTATCCCAATCGTCGGGATTACCGTTATGAATGGGTTCTAAACCTTGAGAAAGCCCAGCATTATTGATGAGTAGGTCGATGTTTTTCCAGTCATCCGGCAATTTATCCAGTGCAGCTTCAACAGCTACTCTATTCCGCATGTCTACACTCAGTAGCTTAGTAGGAACGTCAAGTCTAGTTGCCAAATCAATTAAGCGATCTTCTCGTCTACCGGTCAGTATCAGTTTCCAGCCTTCTGCGGCCAACTTAATGGCCGTAGCTTCTCCTATGCCAGCTGTGGCGCCGGTTACCAATGCAATTTTAGTGCTCATTCGAAATTGAAGGAAATGATAATGGTCCGTGCCGACAAGGCCATCAGCGGATTGGAATAAACGTGCGACTCTGGTACGAGTACATTTTGTAAGCCTTGCGAAAACTTAATCTCCGGTGAAAATTTAAAGTAGGGCAAGTAAATATCTGCGCCCAACCCCAACTCATAAGCATAATCGCTGCGAACCGTTTTTACCCTTTCAACATCCGAAACTACTTTTTCTTGCGAAGCCATATCGATGCTGTACTTAAATCCACCAATCAGGTAGAGGCGAAAGTTCCCGATTCGGTCGCTTCTCAACTTGAGTAAAAGTGGGATATCGATGTTGGCCATTTGAATATTCCGCTCGATATTATTTTTTGGGTTTTCAAAGGTATACGCCAAGTTTCGCTGTGAGAACATGAGCGTGGGTGTTAATCTGAGCGTAGCATGCTCAGCCAAACGCAAATCGCCAATGATTCCCAAATGGAATCCTGGTCCCCATCCCGGACGGATGTATTGCAATGTGTCGTTTACAGCAAAATTTGCTGCTTCTTGCATCATTTGAAAAGTACTTCCGTTGAGGCCCACCAAAAAGCCAAAATGGATCCTCTTGTTATCGTAATACGGATTGTTGCGTTGTGCTGTTGCATGCTGTGCAACAGTAATCGCTAGAAGAAAGCTGAGCGTCAGCGTTACTTTTGACCGGAATAAATGGAGCATATCCCGAAAGTTAATCGTTTCTGTTGGAGATTCCGATATCCCACCCGCTCCATATAGTCAAGAAAATCTTTTCCTTCTGGGAAAGCGGCCACAGATTCGGGCAAATAAGTATATGCAGTTTTATCACGCGAGATAGTTCTACCAATCAATGGAAGCACATAACGCGAATACAAGTAATACAATTGTTTAACAGGAAAAAGAGTTGGTTTGCTAAACTCGAGCACTATTAACTTGCCATCCGGACGCAATACTCGATAAATATCTGCCAATCCATCGCCCAGAACTTCAAAGTTTCTCACCCCGAATGCAACGGTGGCAGCATCGAATTGTTGATCACTGAATGGTAATCTAGCTGAATCGGCTTGCACAAGCTCTATGCGTCCATTCAAATTACGCTCTTTAAGCTTCACCCTCCCCATATCGAGCATACCTGCTGAGATATCGACACCGACCACCTTTTGGGGATTTAACGCCAATGCAGCTATTGCAAAATCGGCTGTACCTGTGGCTACATCTAAAATGTGTTTCGGGTTTTGAGAACGCAGCATACCTATGGCTACTTTACGCCAATATTGATCGATGCCAAAAGATAGTACCCGATTTAATAAATCATATTTCGGCGAAATGTTATCGAACATCCGAGCTACCTGCTCTTTTTTACTGCCGTCCTGACCGGGATAAGGAGTTACCGGTGTTGTTGCCATCTTTAAAAATTAATGCTGCAAATATAGACAAAGCCCGCCCCCTATTGTTTGCCGAGTAACTAAGGTATAATTCGTTTACTTTGCACTATGAAGATTGTTAGTTGCCAATTCGAAAAAAGTAGCAGTAAAATGAGTGAACTTCCTGCGGCAGAAAAACCAGAGTATGCCTTTATAGGAAGATCAAACGTTGGCAAGTCATCGCTAATAAACATGCTAACCGGACAAAAAAGTCTGGCAAAAACATCGGCAACGCCCGGGAAAACGCAGTTAATTAATCACTTTTTGATTAACCAAGCTTGGTATGTAGTTGATCTACCAGGTTATGGATATGCCAAAGTGTCGAAAAAAATGCGTGACGAGTGGGAAAAGCTTATGCGTAATTATTTCGGTAAGCGCGAGAATTTAGTTTGCACCTTACTGCTTATTGATAGTAGGCTTGAACCTCAAAAAAATGATTTAGACTTTGCTAATTTTTTGGGTGAGTTAGGGGCTCCTTTTGTGCTTGTTTTCACCAAATCAGATAAGCTTGGGGCTTCTACGGTTCAGAAAAATGTAGCCCTTTTCAAAAAGGAAATGGAAAAACACTGGGACGATCTTCCCCCCATTTATCTTACCTCATCCGAAACGAAAAAAGGAAGGGAAGAGCTCCTCTCGTTTGTTCAGCAATGTAATGCTGAATATGCCAAACAACTTAAGGAAGGCTTATCTTAAGCCTTTCCTGAATTCCGTTTTTATCTTTCCAACTGAGCACATAAACCCCTGCAGGCAAAGTCTCGAGGTTCAGGGTTGTTTCAAATCCTGCGGAAACAGCGAAAATTTCCGACTTCACAATCTTCCCGGCTAAGTCAGATAGCATCACGACAATGCTGGAAGAAGCATTGCCTTCACTCCATAACCGCAGGTTGCGGCCGTAAACTGAGGCTCGGAAATAAATCGGCTGAACTAGCTTCTCGGAAGATACATCTCCTGCCAGATTGATGCGTAAATCTAAACGAACTGGCAAGTGGTCGGAAGCGGCAAACAAAGCATTTGCAACTGCGGGAGGAACTTGTTGATTGGCTGGATTATTCACTGCTCCGTTGTACCGCAAACCATCATTACCAACCGTCACATACGAACCCGGTAAATAATAAACCCGCGCCGAATCATTTCGTACCGAATTATTTATCATTATATGATCTAAACGATCGTCTAGTCCGCCGCCTGAAGTGCATCCATTTCCAGTAATCATGGGTGCTTGCGTATGATATGCCGCAAAACTCGCATTGCTCGACCAATTCCCAGGCTGATTAACCGGATCAACTAACCGAATGTTTAGATTGGGCGCATTAATCAACGCTTGGTAACAAGCTTCAGAAGACCCATTCACGTTAAAGTCGCCCATGATCACCAAATTGCCTTTAAAATTCACCGCGTTGAGGTACGAAAGCATTGCGTTAATCTCTTGCGCTCTTTGGGCTTCATCGGCAGCAGTACTGCCCGCCTTGAGATGCAATACGGCAAAATGAACAAAAATGGTGTCGTTATTCCAAGGTATTTGCTTGTAATAAAGTTTATAAAACGCAATGTCACGCAAAGACGTAGCAATAGCCTGATGTGATTGATAGACGAGTTTAGTGGTATCATAATAAAGTACGCATACCAAGTTTGATCCCGCAGTATTTAAAAAAGGTGCACGTGTCCAACGCGTTTCACCATCGGCATTTAACACACTTTGCAAAAAACCTACTGAATGAGAAACCGAACCCATTTCCTGAACGCCGAGCACATGAGGCTTGATGTGGTTCAGGATGGTCTTAAAATGTCCGTTTTTGGTTGCAACGTTGTTGTTTCCTGTCGTGCAAAAATTGGTATTAGTGCCGTAATAAAGCAAATTATAGGTCGCCACACGTAATGTGTCGGCGAACTGAGCACTAACAGAAAATGGCCATGCAAACAGAAGTACTATGAATAACTTACGCATGCAGTAAAAATACAACTGAAAGCGGTGTGCGTGGGTACTAAAACAAAAAATCCGGTCGAAACCGGATTCTTCATGATCTTTGAGCGCTTATTTCTTTTTGTAACGCTGATTGAATTTATCAACTCGTCCAGCGGTGTCGATAAGCATTTGCTTACCAGTATAAAACGGGTGTGATTTGTGTGAAATTTCAAGCTTTACGAGTGGATACTCTTTTCCATCCTCCCATACAATGGTGTCTTTCGTTTCTATGGTAGAACGGGTCAGAAATCCGTAGTCGCAAGAGATGTCTTTAAATACAACATCACGATAATTCTCAGGATGGATGCCCTTTTTCATTGTCTTTGTTTTCAAATGGATTGCAAATATACTAAAATACGACAAACAAAAAGCAGCAAACATAAAAAAGCCCTCATGAAAATAATCCATGAGGGCCTTTCCTAGTTAGATAAGCTGTTACGATTGCAATTCTTATCTACTGATAATCATTTTTTTGGTGATATGCTGACCAGCAAAACTTACTGTGTAGAAGTAGATACCGGCATTTAAGTTTTCTAACGACAGTTCGGTTCTGTGTTCACCTTCTGGCAGCATACCTGCATCTACGGTTTTCACTACCCTTCCTACCATGTCTCGTACCGAAATCACCACTTTACCATTCATTGGGATTTTGTACTCGATGTTGGTCAAATATTCAAACGGATTCGGGTAATTCTGACGGACATCAAAACCATTTTTGAAGGTCTCTTCAACGGAAATTGGCAAACAAGGCCCAGCTACTTTAACAAAACAGAAATCGTCAACCGACCAGCCTTCACCGGCAAAATCATTGTCGGTGGCAAATCTAAAGCGGAACAACACCTGTTGGGCAGTTGCGGATGCAAACGGATGACTCAAATCAACATAATTATCGGGCGATTTACCTGACCAGCCCAAACCAGGGATGAATGGAGTACTGTTTTGAACTTGTAGCGACATGACATAACTAGTATACCACGAAACTGAATCGATACCACCTAAGAAATCCCAAGTTGCTCCTCCATCCGTAGAATATTCGAGAGTGCCACCGTCACCACTTAATGGAGCACGACTTGTATCATTTAAATCAAAGTCAGTAAGCCATTTACTCTTGAATTGAACACGATAACAGCTATCCGACTGCAATGTGAAGATTGGAGTGTACAAAGCCGAGTTTTCTCTTGGGCCATACAAACTATCTGCCGAAATATACCAAGCATTCGCTCCACTAGCTGGCCCGTTGATATGTCCTTTTTGAGGATTTCCGAATTCCCATTTCGTTCCCAGTGACCTGAGCGTAAATGGTTCCAAAGTAAGCCAAGCAGGTTGATTATTATCGAAATCGTTACAATAAGGATAGTTGGTAACCACATCAAAACCAATTACATCCGTGCATAATGTATCGTCGAATGGGAATGCATCTACCGTTCCATTTGGCTGAGTAGCAATAACGCAAGTAGGATTAGCGCCAACAATTGGGTTAAACGTTGTGGAGAAATTGAGCAAGGTGTCTTGTAAGAATGCCAAGCCAGGCAAAAAGATTTGTGATTGCAAAGGAGCTCCATTTACTTGAGCTGCAAGGTTTACACTGTTCAATACACTTTGTCCTAAATTCCGAATGCGTGCTTGAACGGTTACCGGAGTGGTTGCCGTTGGGAACGGAGGCGTATATACCACTTCCATAATTTCTACTGAACTGCTCAGTGAATCATAAACAGTTAAATCATCGATTAGGTTACCATTACGATTATTACCCGATTCGGTAAATCGATATCTACACTTAGACTGGAATTCAATAATCAATGGTCCACCAGGCGTGTAGAAATTGCGCAAAGGAATGTCGTGCGTGATGAATGGGTTAGAAGCAGGTGTAGGAGTAGTCGGCTTAAATCGTGCTACTTCTACTCCATTGGCCAATACTCTCAAGTATGAAAAGTTGTTATTCGTACCTGCTATCTGAAGCAATTTAAATCTCACCTTGATATTCTGCCTATTCGTGGTGATCACAGGAAGAGACATCGAAGTAACGAACAGTGGTTGAAAGTTTGGCGCCCATTCATCGGTAGGGACGGTCCAAGCTTGTGTAGAGGAAGCAACGGTACCCATCAAAATCACCTTATCACTCGGGTTATTGGACGAGTTCACATTATTGATGATGTTAATTAGACCAATTGGAGAATTGGCTGCATTTATTTGAACTTGGTTGCAATACGGACAAGGGGCTTGTGCTCCAAAAGTTTCGTAATCTTCAAAATAAGGCAGCTCAAATGGGTCAAGTCCTTCTAAATCCACCCGAATAGAGTCGTTGTTTTTACGGTTATCATTTACATCGTTTACCCATACCCGTAAAACGTTAGGTCCTACAGGAATAGGTAGTGGGGTGACAAAAGTTACGGTATCAAAAGCACGTGGTGCTAAAGGACGGCTTATTGGTTCTGTTACAATCGGGAAGGTATCTGAACGATAAGAAATCGTGTAATTGTTCAACGTACTATGACCAATATTCCTTACAACAACACGAACATTTACGAAACCAGAAGCAAAGCACTTATTGGAAGATACTGGCTCAAGAACCCGAATAAGCATGAGATCCGTTGGCGGAATAGTTTTCACACATCTCGTGAGTGTATCGTTACGAGTCCTGCCATCAGAAGGTTGCACGGCATACACTTCTAATGTGTAATCGCCATAAGGTGCTGGTGGTGATGGGAAGCCTGGGAAATTGATAATTTTAAATGAAGTAGGATTAATAGTATCTGGCGCATTATACAACGTACCAGTATGTATTGTAGGTCCACCTACTTGTACGAATCTATAATTGAAACGCAAGCCTCTCAATGTATCAGTACCCGAGTTTTTGGCAATAACTTGTATGGTATCAATGGCCCGCAAGCTATCCGGACACTGTACAGGTCTAGAAATCGAAAGCAAATTAAGGTCGACCGCAGGTGGATTTTGAAGATGGAAATTATCAACCGCAATTCCATTTCCAGCTTGTGTACCACCGGCAAAATCAATCCTAAATCTCACCCTTCCCAATCTTCTATTAAAGGTCGCAGGAAGCTCAATGATGTGTTCGGTGTAAGTATTCGGTTGATTAACCCCAGTAAATGCAGGTCCGGTTACACTAATAATTGCACTATTCGCTGCATTATACCAATTAATGGTATTTGGATTTGGGTCGTTTACAATACCCAAGGTCGAATAAGATGGATTTAATGAAGCTACCGTAGTTTCATCCGCCCAAGAAATACGCATGGCACTACCCGAGGGACTAAATTGGCGATTTACGCGTATGCTCAGTAAACCGTTTACGTTTTGACTCAAATCAAACAGTGGGGATAATAGATAACCTTGTGCACTGGCTGGATGCTGTCCGTTTAGGACAGTGGCCCAGGCATTACTTCCACTAAAAGCACCGGTCATATTGGTTTTAGCTGGTGTGCCCCGTTCCCACGGTTGTGGGGTGGTTCCCACTGCTAGAGGTAACCAATTACATGCCCTAGTAGAGTCAAAATTATCCAAATAAGGGAACCTCACCGTAGGGATACCGTATACGTTAGTTGTTGTAGTGTCATTAAGTCGGTTCCCATCGTCTGGTCGTATTGCAAATACTTTTATATCTGACCAACAATCGATAGTACCTCCACGAACCGTGTCCAACCCGATAGTTTGGGTGGCATTTACCGCCAACGGAGGATTGAAAATATGAACTGTAGTATCTTTCAATCCATTCAATTCCCACACCATCGGTAAAGTATCGAGTGGCGCGGTACCTACATTTCGCACTACTGCACTAAATCGGAAAGGGTTACCTGTAATGACTTGCGTTCCTGCGAAAAGCAGGTTCGTATTGGCACTATTCACTACACGTAAAACATTCACGTCGACAGGTACTGGACGAGTAATAGAAAAATCATCGATTGATACACCATTACTATGTACAGTTGCAGTACTTCTGAAGACAAATCTGAAACGTATTCTATTCGTTTGGTTCCTGAATATGGGATTCGTTAATCGAATTTCACACTTTTGGTAGCCCGGTGTTGTACCATCCCAAAAGCCTCCTGGTATACCTGCAAAAGCTGTTGTTTTGTTGTACCAATTATCAACAATACCTTCATTGCTCGTCAATTTGGTCCAAACAGGTGCATAGATGTTCGTTGTATATTCTATCCACAAGGCATCACCTGTGGTTGCAGCAGATGCTATATCGCGCCACATCCAGAATGTCATTGTAGCGTCTTGTACCGTTCTAAAATCGAAGACCGGAGACTCTAAAAACCAAACAGCGTTACCAGGATAATCCGAATTCAATGGGCCTGTTACCCAAGCATTCGTACCGCTTCGCGTTGCATTTATGTTCGATTTGGCTGGGGTTCCTCTCAACCATCCGCCAGGAGCGCTACCCGTACCTACTGAAGGTTCCCACAAGGAAAATGCACCATCCAAATTGTCAACATAGTTAGGTACGATACCAGCAAGTGCTACAAAAGAACGGAAACCAACTTGTGGATTGCGCGACCTATTTGCTCGAATAGAGCTATCTACAGCTTCGATGTAATAATGTACTGTATCGCTATCGGAAACTGCCGGAAGAATCGCTTGGTAGTTACAGAACCCGCTTCCTACTGTTCTGGTCATGCCTACCGCAAGCATTGGACCGCTATTCACCCGATAGTGCATTACAGCAGTGTCTACTGTACTTGAGTCGACTAATTGCGCACCAATCGTGAATGGCCCCAAGTCATATATTACTCCTTGGAAAACCTGACACTGCGCAAATTGAGTAGGATAGGTAATAACTGGAGGTCCAGAAGCGATGAATGTCCAAGAAGTATCAGGCACTCGGGTTCTGAATCTTCTTGCACTCAAATCAACAGCTTCGATGTAATAACTAATGGTATCCCCGTCAATCACTGGAATACTATCGCGGTAAGTTGTGCCACTTATTAACGGCATTCGGCGTAAATTCCAAGCGCCATTCACCCCTACCTTATAATACAGTATAACCGAATCGATACCTGATGCATCATTTGCGGTTGCAACTATTGGATAGGGACGAATAGATGGTTGCTGACCAATCCATGGGCTGTTATGTGCCAGTTGAGGGTGTGCCGAAGCGATGTAGGTAATGACTGAATCGCCAGGGTTCGTTTGATCTGGGAAATATTTAATATTCCTATTGGGTGATGAATCGATGGCTTTCAGAAAATAACGAACAGTATCTCCGTCGGCTACTTTACCTCTTCCGATGGTATCGCGCCATACATTGGTAGTTCCAACGCGAATTAGTTGTGTTGAATCTAACCCACCACTATTTACCCGAAAATAAGCCCATCTTCTTGAACCCCAGTAGAGTCACAACCGGGTCCATCGCTTACATTGGCTGCAATAGCATTGTTTATGGGAAATACTACGCCAGAAACACGCTGAGAAGAATTTTGAGTGATCACAGGAGGCACCAATTCGGAGAAGGCAGAAGTAACCATGACGCTATCGACTACCCAGCCATAGCGTGCTGGATTACCTAAACCTATTGTACCTGCATCAACATATCGGAAACGAATCCGCACATCGGCTTGGTTTGCAGCAATATACGATAAGTCGAACCTCTCGTGACGCCACCAAGTGTTCGTAGGCACTGCAGCAACACCCCCCTGCCAGTTAGAGTAATCAAATTCCCAAAATCCCGCTGCCCTGGTTCTAAACGAGAGTGCTGAACCGAGATAATTACACGTTGTTTTCGAAACATTTTGCCAAGTGACTCCACCATCAATCGAAACTTGAACGAAAGTAGAATCGTCCCCAGGAGTTTTGGCAATGTGATTAAAATCGAGCCAAACTTTGAATTGACCCGTTGTATTAATGGCCCTAGACGTTAAGGTTAGTGTATCGCGTTGACCAACCACAACGGCGGGTTGAGTACGTAAGGCAGTTCCCCCAGCTGGCGTTGAAATAGTTGCATCTACTTGCCACGAACCTAGACCCGCACTAGTCATGCTGTCGTAAGGATTGGCGTTATCGAAGCCTGTATAGAACTTTAGATTGACCCCAGGAGGCAATTGTGCTTGTGCTGCGAAAGCGCTAAAAACAAGAAATACGAGCGTGCATAGACGTTTTACCATCGTGCGAGAAACAGTTTATCTCGCTAATTTAGGGATTGTAGCCTATTCTCAGTAGCTCAAGAGTGCTTTTAATTTGTTTTTAAAGCGATCTTTTCCAAGAAAATTTTGTTCGAGGGGCACCGAAAATGGCACAGGGGTGTCTAATGCACCTGCACGCATCACTGGAGCATCGAGCCATTGGAAGCAATCTTCAGTGACTGCAGCTGCTATTTCTGCCCCAATACCGCCCGTGAGCGTGTCTTCGTGAAGCACGAGCAATCGTCCGGTTTTTTGAACTGAGGCATAAACTGTCTCTTTGTCCCAAGGCAGTAGCGTTCGAAGGTCGATTACTTCCACGTCTAATTCAGCTACCGCTTCCAGCGCCCAATGCACCGCAGCACCATAGGTGACTATGGTTGCATCGTTACCTGTTTTAGCGATACGAGCCTTACCAATCTCTACCGTGTAGTAACCATCGGGCACCTGACCAGCTACCGATCGGTAGAGCGCTTTATGTTCGAAAAACAAATACGGATTGGGGTCTTCAAATGCGGCGAGCAACAAGCCCTTTGCGTCTTCGGGAGTAGATGGGTAAACGATTTTCAGGCCAGGCGTATGAAAAAACCAAGCTTCATTCGATTGGGAATGGAAAGGCCCTGCCCCCACTCCTGCCCCTGTAGGCATACGCACCACCACGTCGGCATTTTGGCCCCAGCGGTAGTACATTTTCGCCAAATTATTCACGATTTGATTAAAACCAACCGTTACAAAATCGGCAAACTGCATTTCCATCATGGCTTTGTAGCCTTTGATACTTAATCCCAATGCGGCCCCGAGTATGGCTGATTCACATAGCGGGGTATTGCGTACGCGGTCTTTTCCGAACTTCTCCACAAAGCCTTGGGTAATCTTGAATACACCACCGTATTCAGCAATATCTTGCCCCATCAAAACTAGCTTCGGATGTTTTTCCATAGCCAAGCTCAACCCATCGGAAATAGCATCGACAAGTCGCATTTCGGTAACTGCCTTGCCCGGCAGAACAAGCTTCTGGCTGTGAGGCGCATAAACGTCGGCCAGTTCGTAATTGGTATCTGGAACTATTTCAGGTTCATTGAAAGCAAACTGAAGCCCTTCTTCAATTTTTTGTTGAAACTCCGATTTCGCAGCCTGAATGAAGGCCTCATCAATAATACCTTCTTTCAATAAATACGCTTCATAATTCTGAACAGGGTCTTTTTTTGCCCAGATATCAAAAAGTTCTTGTGGCACATACTTCGTACCGCTGGCTTCTTCATGGCCCCGCATCCTAAAAGTGATGCATTCCAACAAAACCGGTCGCGGGTTTTCGCGCATTGATTGCGCCAGGTTCTTGACCGTATCGTATACTTCTAAAAGGTTGTTGCCATCTATTTGCACGGCTTCCATGCCATACCCTATGCCTTTGTCGATGAATTGTTTACACCGGAACTGTTCATTCGATGGTGTTGAAAGTCCATAGCCGTTATTCTCGATTAAAAAGATAACCGGCAATTCCCAAACTGCAGCCACGTTGAGCGCTTCGTGAAAATCACCCTCACTGGTGCCCCCATCGCCGCTAAAGGCCAAGCTAATCTTGCCATCTTTGCCAATTTTATGCGCCAACGATATTCCATCAGCGATGGCCAACTGTGGGCCAAGATGCGAAATCATGCCTACAATGTGGTGCGGGTTACTGCCAAAGTGAAACGAGCGTTCACGACCTTTCGAGAACCCTTTGTATTTACCCTGAAACTGAGCAAAAAGCTGCCCTAAGTTCATTTTGCGCGTGGTAAACACCCCCAAGTTCCTGTGCAAAGGCATGATGTATTCGTCGTCGTTCAAGGCCATGGTTGCCCCTACCGCTATAGCTTCTTGTCCAATACCCGAAAACCACTTGCTCACCTTGCCCTGACGAAGTAAAACCAACATTTTATCTTCAATCATCCTAGGCAGGAGGATGTTTTTATAGAGTTCTTGTAGTTGCTGGTTGCTGTAATCTTTTCTATCGAAGTTCATGATGTTGTATTACTTCTGGCCTTTTCGCCAACGTTCGTTGAAGGATTGATTTGCAAGCTGAGGAAGCTCACGCCTTTTACCCCACATGCCTTTAACAAAATAACGGAGGCCTAAATTTTTCAAATTGGCTCCAGGTAGGTTCATCAGCTTACGGCTGAGCATGGCTTTTTTCCAATACGTCCAAACTCGATCTTCGGCTTTCGGTTGAAAGCCCTGCTCTCGGCTTTGTCGACGGTTGATTAGCAGAAGTTTGTGCAAATCGATCCGAACCGGACAAACCTCAGTGCAATTTCCGCAAAGCGATGATGCATGACTCAAGTGTTTAAATTCCTGCATGCCCTCTAAATGCGGGGAAATTACCGACCCAATTGGGCCACTGTAGGTGGTTCCATAGGTATGCCCTCCAATATTCTTGTAGATCGGGCATGCATTTAAACAAGCCCCACAACGTATGCAATATAACGATTGGCGGTGCTCAGTATCGGCCAATATGTCGGTTCGGCCGTTGTCAAGCAAGATTACATACATCTCTTCAGGGCCATCCGTTTCTCCTGTTCTACGAGGACCACTCAAAAGACTGTTGTAAACCGTTACAAACTGACCAGTACCATGCGTAGCCAACAAGGGCCAAAACAAGTTTAGGTCGTTGATGTTCGGGATGATCTTTTCTATACCCGCAATGACGATATGAACTTTAGGGAAAGCAACACTGAGACGTGCGTTTCCTTCATTTTCTGTGATGGCAATACTTCCCGTATCGGCTACGATGAAATTTGCTCCGGTTATTCCTACATCGGCCGAGCTATATTTTTCACGTAAAAGTTTACGCGCTACATTCGTTAGCTCTTCCGGAGATAAATTGGGTGCTGTTTTTAGCTTATCGTGAAACAATGCTGCAATGTCTTCTTTGCTTTTGTGCATTGCGGGCGTCACGATATGATACGGAGGTTCACCGTCCAATTGCTGAATGAACTCACCCAAATCAGTTTCAAAAACCTCGATGCCGTTTTTTTCCAGCGCTTGATTCAGGTGAATTTCTTCGGTAACCATCGACTTTGATTTCACCAGACTTCGCCCTTCTACCCGTTTGAATATTTTCAGCACCTCTTGAATTGCCTCAGCCCCGTCTTGCGCCCAAATAACCTTACCTCCATTTGCGATAAAATTAGTCTCAAACTGCAGCAGATACTGTTCAAGTTTTTCTATGGCTCCCCACTTGATATGATTCGCCCGGTTACGGGCCAGCTCGAGATTGCTAAAATTGCTCAAACCCTTTTCAACAGCCGTGTGGTAACGCGCCATATTGAAGTTAATGGTCTTTCGATGTTTTAAATCGAATGCCTTGCTGTCGGCGGCTTTGAAAAATTTATCGGCTGCACTCATTTTACATCTAGCTTAAATGGGGCTTCCAAATATGATATCCTGAGGCTAGTTTCGAAAATCAGCTGGGCATTTCGGGCAATTCTTTGGTAATCTAGCTTTTCGGCTGTATCGGAAGGCTGATGGTAATCTGCATGCACACCGCTAAAATAAAAAATACAAGGGATGCCATTTTTGGCAAAGTTGTAATGATCGGAGCGGTAATAGTACCGATGTGGATCGGCTGGATCGTTGTACGTGTAGTCAAGTTCTATTTGGCAACAGTTGTTGTTCACTTCTTCGCTCAAGTGGTGCAGCTCGGTACTGAGCTTATCGCTTCCGATAAGGTATAAATAAGGCTGGTCTACTTTGTGCCTCGCATCGGCCCTACCGATCATGTCGACATTGAGATTGGCTAAAATGCGAGCGGCTGGAATTGGTGCATGTTCAACAAAATATTGCGAACCCAATAGTCCCGACTCTTCTCCTGTAAACCACAAGAAAATAACGGAATTGTCGCTAACCATACCAGCGGCTCTTCGCTCGGCATACAAACGCGCCAATTCGAGCAAAGTGGCCGAGCCACTCCCATTGTCGTCGGCACCTGGGTACATTTTCCCGAGATGCGTGCCAAGATGATCGAGATGAGCACTCACAACCACATAGCTTGTCGGATTTTTGCCGCCTTTGAATACCGCTGCAACATTAGGGTAATCCACGGGGTATTTGTTGATATCGGCTTTTACTTGCACGGGCACGGCCACTGATTCAACCTTTTCTGCAGGGCCATTTGCATCTTTAGTGTTCCATTTGAAGCCCGATTTTTTGAAGGCTTTCTTGGCTGCACTTTGACTCAAAATGAAAACTGTTGGGTTAGCAGGTATTTCTAAGGTCGCTCCATTTTTTAATTCTCTTTTATTGTCGAGAGTAGTTCTGGACTCCTTGAGCCTGGCTATGATTTCTTTGGTGTTTTTGGGGTAATCGGCATCAACGATGAAGATGGCACGTGCATTCGATTTCTGTAATGCTCGGCTGATTTCTCTGGGAGTAGGATTTTTTTTGTCCTTGGTTTGAGACCTAACGTACAAAACCATTTTTCCAGCAAATGCACCTTCTTTTATCGTTTCCAATAGATGTGCTGGCACAAACATCATGTTCTTATCAGCAAAAATTGGCTCTTCGAAAGATCGGGTGGTGTAAAAATCTTTCCCGAACTTAAGCTTCACCCCTCCAATAGTTAGTTCAACGTTGTTCAATTTTTCCCGACGCATGGGTACAGGCAACCAGAAGTCGGTCCATTCGCCAGCCACTTCAGCACCTGGCTTTAGGGTTTCGGCACCTAAGTCGAACAAGCGCCTCGATACAAATTCAGCCGCCAAGAAATAAGAACTGTCGTCGATGCCTCTGCCTCCCATTTCTGGTGCAGCCAAACGTTCCACATCTGCTTTTATGCGCAAAGAATCGGGTTTGAACTCTTGTGCGAGGCTGCCATTGCTTAGCAGCAAGGAAACTAGAAAAAAGAAAAGGCTATTTTTTCTCATCAACAATTGATTTTTCCTACACGGTTATTGTGGCGACCTCCTTCGAAAGGAGTATTTAAAAATGCATCAACCATGGCGAGAGCCGTTTGTGCACTTACAAAACGCGCGGGGATACAGAGTATGTTTGCATTATTGTGTTGTCGTGCCAGTTCAGCCAACTCGACCGACCAACACAGCGCAGCGCGAATGTTGGCATGCTTATTCGCCGTCATGGCTACGCCATTGCCACTTCCGCAAATCAATATGCCCAAAGAATCAGCCTGCAACACCGCCTCCGCTACCGGGTGAGCGTAATCGGGATAGTCGACCGAATCGGCAGCAAAAGGCCCAAAATCGTGTACTTCTTCACCCAGGGCTTCGATATGGCGAATGACCATCGACTTTAATTCAAAGCCGGCATGGTCGCTCCCTAGCATTATTTTTCGCTTATCCATTTTCTTCCAAGTCTTTTAGTTTACGTCTTTCAACACCTGCTACTACACGGATACTCAATTCATAAAGTAGCAATAACGGAATCGACATTAAGATCATACTGCCCACATCACTCGGAGTGATAATGGCGGCCAAAATCAAGTTAACTACCACTGCAATCCGGCGGTATTGGCGCAAAAAGGGAGCGCTCACAAATCCCACTTGCGCTAAAAAGTAGGCAAGAACTGGTAGTTCAAAAATAAGTCCGGTAGCCAAAACAAGCGTACTCAAGGTACTAATGTAGGAACCCAGGGTAATCTGATTCAACACTTCGGCACTTACTTGGTAGGAACCCAAGAACAAAATACTAATTGGGGCCAATAAAAAGTACCCGAAGGCCACACCACTAAAAAACAGCAGGCTCACATAAAAAATGATTCCTCGAGCAGCCTTCACTTCTCGGGGTTTTAAACCGGGTTTAACAAAACTCCAAAATTCCCAAACGATATAAGGAAAAGCGACAATTACCCCTGCTAAGATTGAAACGGAAACATGCCGCATGAACTGTCCCGTCATGTCGATATTGACGACAGTAAATGGAATTTCAGTGACACAAAGTCCAGCTAATGCACTGTATTTATTGGCCAGCCAGCAAAAAAACTGGTAGGTGAGAAAGTCGGTTTGTTTTGGTCCGAGAATGATGCCATCGAAAACAAAATCACGCGCACCGAAGGCCACTATCGCCAATACAACCACAGCGATTGCACTCCTGACCAGGTGCCCTCTCAAACTATCGAGATGGTCGAGAAACGACATTTTGCTATCTTCCTGCTCAAACTGATCGGTGTATTTCAATTCCGGTTGATTTGCGGCAAAGATAAGCTCACTTTGTGCTTAATTTAGCTCGCGGTGTATATGTTCAAAAAATTGCTGTTTCTGCTTTTCTTGTTCTCAGCTAACGCGCTGCAAGCTCAGATCAGTGACCTGCGTTTGATAGGGGGTTTGGATATACGCAATTCGTTTATTCGGCAAAATCCCGTGAAAATTTATGGTGCTTATTTGGGCGTAACCATACGCGAAAAGGAAAGATTTACCATTGGCGCATACGCTCTAACACCTGAATCGAGCAAAGAACTAGTGGCCATTCGAAGCAACAATACCGTAACTGTTACGAATGCCCGCTTGTTTTATACGGGTATAGGTTACAGTTATCGTTTTTTACACTGGAAGTTTATTGGCTTACACCTCCCCTTAGAAGCAGGAATTGGATTTACACAATCGTCGCGATTAGAGCGTCGTGGTGGCCAAGACATACTCTTGAGCGACGATCATGGCTTTTTTCCTGTGCAAGCAGGTTTAAAACTAGAACTTCGCCTAACCCCTTGGGTAGGTTTGGCCGGAACTTCTGGTTATCGGCTAGCCTTGTTGAACGAAGAATATCAGGCCGATTACAACGGACTTTATTATACGTTTGGTTTGAGCATTTACTTGAGCAAAATCTACAAGGACCTGCTTTATTTGAATGAAACCTATGGAGAATAAAAAAGCCCTGCATCGATGCAAGGCTTTTGCTGTAGGAGAAGGACTCGAACCTTCACGAAGTGGTTAGCCGTTCGACAGCTTGAACGGTTTTTCCCAAACTCTTCACCCCCGCGACAGGAGGGTATGTCTGCCTGTTTCCACCACCCCACAGTGAATTGATTAAGACAAAGTTAATAAATGGATGATATTTTAAGATACTTAATCGGATATTTGCAAATATTTTGTTACTTCGAATAATTATTATAAATATTTAAACTTTTTCGAAATTCATTATGTCAGATCAAAAGCAAGCTTACGAATTCGACAACATCGACAAAGGCATCTTGAATGCTTTGATGGAAGACGCCAAAACACCCTATACTCGAATTGCTCAAAATATTTTTGTGTCAGACGGTACTGTGCACGTTCGGATGAAAAAACTAGAACAAGCCGGTGTGGTTTCGGGGTCGCGTTTAATCGTAGACTACAATAAACTGGGCTACGACTTAACCGCCTATATTGGCATCTACCTTGAAAAGGGATCGGCTTACAAAGAAGTGATTGCCAAAATGGAAGATATCCCTGAGATTGTAGAAGCCCACTACATCACAGGAGCTTACAGCATCTTCAGCAAGATCATTTGTAAGAATACCGATCATTTGCGTCAGATTTTGAACGATCAGATTCAAGCGATTGATGGCATACGTAGAACTGAAACCTTCATTTCGCTGGAAAACAGCATCCAACGCGCCATTCGGCTGAAATAAAAAATGCCGGTATTACCGGCATTGCTGTAACTGTTTATTTGAGTCGTTCTCGAATGTCGAGACGGTGCTTACGTGCGGTATCTAAGGCGATATCGTAGCCTGCATCCATGTGACGGATAACACCCATGGCGGGGTCATTATGCAACACCCTTTTAAGGCGCCTCGCAGCGTCATCGGTGCCATCGGCTACAATGACCATCCCTGCGTGGATGCTATACCCCATGCCTACACCGCCGCCATGGTGTAAACTCACCCAAGAGGCGCCACCGGCAGTGTTGATTAATGCATTCAATACCGGCCAGTCGGCTACCGCATCCGATCCGTCGAGCATGGCTTCGGTTTCGCGGTTTGGTGAAGCTACCGAACCGGTATCGAGATGGTCGCGCCCGATGACGATGGGCGCTTTGACTTTACCCTTCCGCACCAATTCGTTAAAGGCGAGACCAGCTTTTTCGCGATCGCCCTGCCCTATCCAGCAGATACGAGCTGGTAGACCTTGAAAAGCAATCCGTTCTTGTGCCATCTTTAGCCAGCGATGTAGGCCTTTGTCGTTAGGGAAAAGTTCGAGCATCAGCTCGTCGGTTACCCGAATATCCTCGGGATCGCCAGAAAGTGCTGCCCAACGAAATGGCCCCTTGCCTTCGCAGAAAAGTGGGCGTATGTATGCCGGAACAAATCCGGGGAAATCGAAAGCATGATCGATGCCTACTTCCAAGGCCCTTCCTCTCAAATTATTACCATAATCGAACGTAATGGCTCCTTTTTGTTGCATTTCGAGCATCAATTTCACGTGCTTGGCCATGGCTTCGTAGCTCCTGCGGATGTACTCATCGGGATTGGTTTCGCGCAGTACATTGGCTTCCTCATTGGTCAAGTTTTGCGGAAGATACCCGATTAACGGGTCGTGTGCCGAGGTTTGGTCGGTTAGTACGTCGGGGATGATGTTGCGGTCGATCAACCTTTGTAATAAATCTACTGCTGTACAAATCACCCCAATCGACTTGGCTTCGCCCTTTTCTTTTAAGGCCAAGGCATGGTCGATGGCCTTGTCGATATCGTACTCAATAAAATCTAAATATCGGGTTTCAATTCGCTTTTCGGCTCGCCAAGCTTCTACCTCAGCGGCTAAACAAACGCCTTCGGCCATGGTAATTGCCAAAGGCTGAGCACCACCCATACCGCCCAAACCCGCAGTAACGCAGAGCTTGCCTTTTAAGCTTCCATTGAAGTGCTTTTGTGCTACAGCATTAAAGGTTTCGTAGGTACCTTGAACAATACCTTGGGAGCCGATGTAGATCCACGACCCTGCCGTCATTTGGCCGTACATCATGAGACCTTTTTTTTCAAGCTCTGTAAAATGTTCCCAGTTGGCCCAATTGGGAACCAGCATCGAATTGGAGATGATTACCCGAGGTGCGTCTTTGTGTGTTGGCAGAATAGCCACTGGCTTGCCACTTTGTACCAAAAGCGTTTCGTCTTCTTCTAAATCGCGCAGTGCCTTGACGATGAGCTCAAAACTCTCCACATTCCGCGCTGCTTTGCCTCTGCCGCCGTACACAATCAAGTCCTCGGGGCGCTCGGCCACATCGGGATCGAGATTGTTATGAAGCATGCGTAACGCCGCTTCCTGCACCCACCCCTTACAACTGATGGTATTGCCGGTAGGCGTTTTGGTTTTCGAAAGGTCGAGTTTTTGGTCGGTAAGCTGTGCCATGCTGCATGAGATTGAAGTAGCAAAGTTAACAAATCGACTAGCGATTTGTTGGCCTGTACCTAGCAAATAGCGCAAACTCCCGGGGATGCTTCTTTAGCGACCATGTTGTTAGCGAACCTTACATACGGTGAACTTTTATTTCACCTGCATCATGAGGCGGTTATCTGCCCCATTGTGGAGGACTTTCGCACAACTGGTTTGCGACATTATTGCACACTGGTATCATGCGAACGCCCGGGCTTCTCCCATCTTGCAGAGATAATTGTATCTGCAGGCATGAAAAACTTTCTTCTCCTTGGCTTTTTCTCCTTGGCCTTTAACGCACAAGGGCAAACCTTACTTTTGAGTGAAAACTTCGATTATCCAGCGGGAGCTCCACTGCGAGATCATGGCTGGTATGCTCATAGTGCTGGCACAACCAATCCTTTATCAGTCACATCCACGGGGTTGAGCTTAGGATCGACCCCCTATTTCGGGAATGGCGTGGGTAGAGCTGCCCAGGTCAACAACACTGGTTCTGACGAAAACCGCCCCTTGAGTGCTGGCCGCGATTCGGGTAGTGTATATGCTTCATTTTTGCTCAAAACTAGTGGCGATATCACCGCCGATGGCAGCGGCTACTTCTTCCATTTTGTGGAGTATAGCAACCCATCGGCTCCCGTATATACCGCAATAAGTACGGCACACCGTGCCCGCACGTACATCACCGTGGGAAGCACTCTGGCATCCTTTCGGTTGGGTCTCACCTTTAACTCAGCCACGGTACCAAGTGCAGTTGGTGTAGATGTGACCAACGATCTGGATACCAGCAAAACATATCTAGTGGTGGTGAAATATACCTTTGTTAGTGGTGCCGATAACGATCAGGTGAGTTTATTCGTTTTTGAAAATGGCGATACACTTACCAATGAACCCGCTACCGCAACTTTAGGCCCGTTCGGTGGAACAGCTGCCGACCTAAGTCAAATTCAGGGTGTTGCTCTACGTCAGTTCAATGCAGCCCAAAAGGTGATAGTAGATGGCATCTATGTGCGCGACAATTGGCTTTTGCAACCCGACAATACGAGCGTGAAGAGCAATAATTTCAGTAATGCGGTTCGTATTTACCCTAATCCCTTGGCACAAGGCCCCCTTTACATCCATGCAGAAAACACGGTTGAGATGAAGGCTCAATTATCCGATATGCAAGGCAAAAAAGTATTGCAAGCAACGGTAATCGATGGCAAAATTGATCTCCCTCCTCTTCCGATGGGAATTTATCTGCTGCAGTTGGAACAAAATGGGCTGCTCGCAACCAAACGATTAATTATCCGCTAAATTTAGTTGTGATGTACTTGTTGAAGACATTGACCACTGCGTTGTTGATTTGCTGCACTTTTGCGCTTAGTTCCTGTAAAACAGAGGACGTATACCCTACTATTTCCTTGACTGTGAGCAACGAGAATGTAGCCAGCAATGGGGGAAGCATTCAAATCATCGTGAAGCTAAACGGCCCCTTAGCCGAGGCAAGAACGTTCCCTTTGAGCTTCGCTGGAAATGCGGTCCTAAACCAACATTACAGCCTCTCGGCATCGTCGATCACAGTGAATGAAGGTGTAGATTCTGGTTTCGTCACCCTAACTGCAATTGCCAACAGCGATACTTCGAGCCGACAAATCCTGATAAGTTTTGGCCCTATTGAGAAGGCCATTGTCAAAAGCCCAGCAAGTCAGGTTGTGAACTTAGTCAATGCCAATGCCGACCGCGATGGCGACGGCATACCTGACGTAGCTGACGACTGTCCAGATGATCCGGGCCCAGCCATCAATAACGGCTGTCCCTGGAAAGGATTGATCATCAATGAAGTGAATTACGACCCTGCCGACGGACTTGCCGGTGACGCAAATGGCGACGGCGTGCGCGATCCGAACGGCGACGAGTTTGTAGAAATATACAACGACAGTTTGCCTTTCGACATCAGTGGCTTTACCATTTCCGATGCATCACAAGTACGGCATACGTTCCCTGCTGGCACCATCGTGCCCAGTCGCGGCGTGATCGTGGTTTTTGGAAGCGGCACCCCTACTGGTAGCTTTGGAGGAGCAATAGTTCAAACCGCCACAAGTGGCCTTTTAAATCTTAATAATGCAGGAGATATCCTTTATCTCAGGAATTTGAATGGGGCCCTTTTGGATTCAATTGATATTACTCCTTTATCGGACAATCCGAATGAAGCCTATACGCGCGACCCCGATATCACAGGTGCTTTCATCCAACACTCAGCGGTTCCAGCTGCAAATGGTGCCTTGTTTAGTCCAGGAACCCGTGTAAACGGTAGTAATTTTTAGCCAAGCATGGCAGGGCCGCTCATTTCCTTACTTTTTGTGGCTTTAGCCGCCTATTTGCTCACCAAAAAGTACAACCCCCAAGCAAGTCTTCTGCTTACTGGCATGGGTATGCTATTGGTTGCTCCCCTGCTCGGCCTGCCCTTTCCGGAATTGCAGCAGCCAACGGGTGCGCATGCCTTCGATTTGTTTGCCGTGATCAAAGAGTCGTTTAGTAAAACCAATGCCAGTGTGGGGTTAATGATTATGGCTATTGGTGGTTTTGTTGCCTATATGGACAAAATTGGAGCCTCGGATGTATTGGTCCAAGTGGCCATGCGCCCCTTGCAGCTTTTCAAAAAGAATCCGTATCTGGCAGCCAGCATGGTCATTCCCATCGGCCAGGTGTTGTTCATTGCCATTCCTTCGGCCGCGGGGCTCAGTTTGCTGCTCATGGCGTCGTTGTTCCCGATACTTACGCGCCTGGGGGTGAGCAAACTTTCGGCAGCATCGGTCATCACAGCCAGCACCGTCTTTGGCATTGGTCCGGCATGTGCCACTACCGCCAGTGCCGTAGAAATCATGCAACTCGACACGGTCTTGTATTTTTTGGAGTACCAGATACCGCTTGTTTGGCCATTGAGCTTGAGTATGATGGTGAGCTATTACTTTGTGAACCGCTATTTCGACAAAAAAAGTAAACCAGAAGTAGAAGCCGCTACCAAAGCCGCCAACGCGAGTAATGCCCCTGTAGTATACGGACTGCTTCCGATTTTGCCCATCATCCTTTTGATGGTGTTTTCGGAATTGTTTCAGTTGTTTCCTGTGCGTATTTCGCTCGACACCACCACGGTGATGTTCATAAGCCTGTTTGTTGCCATTGCATTTGAGGGAGTGCGGCACAAAGCGCTCAAACCTTTGCTCAACTCATTAAATGTGTTCTGGAATGGCATGGGCGACATTTTCAAAAATGTGGTGACCTTGATTATTACTGCCGACATTTTTGCCAAGGGCTTGATTAGTCTGGGTTTCATCGATGGTATCATTTCCGCCACCCAGTCGGCAGGCTTTGGTGCCTCTGGCATTGGGGTAGCCATTACCGTGATGATACTTTTGTCGGCCATGCTCATGGGCAGTGGAAATGCGGCCTTTTTTGCTTTTGGTCCGCTGGTACCTGGAATTGCCACCCAGTTGCAGTTGAGTGCCACCTCACTGATGTTGCCCATGCAATTAGCAGCCACTATGGGGAGAACCATCTCACCTGTGGCTGGTGTACTTATCGCCACGGCCGATTTGGCCGGGATTTCTAGCCTTGATATAGTAAAACGTAACCTTATACCTGTAGCCGTAGCCTTGGTGCTGATGTTGCTACTTCACTTCGTTTAGCCATGCTTTATCTCATCAAAAATGCCGACGTATACAGCCCAGCACCGCTAGGTATCCACGATATTCTTTTGGCCGACGGACGAGTGCAGGCCATCGAAAAACATATCGACTTACCGGCGTCGTTGGCTACTGTGGTTGATGCCGAGGGCAAAAAAGTATGTCCAGGTTTTATTGATCAGCACATCCACATTGCCGGAGCTGGAGGTAAAGATGGCTTCGTATCGATGACGCCTGAAATCAAAGCGTCGGAGCTTGTTGCTTGTGGTACTACCACGGCGGTGGGTTTATTGGGAACCGATGGAACAGCACGTAACATTCGGGCACTTTTCGGCAAGGTCAAAGCCTTGCGTCAGGAAGGTATTTCGGCCTATATGTATTCGGGCTATTACGGAAGCGATACGGTTACCATTACCGACAGTATTACCAGCGATATGATTTTCATAGAGCCTGTACTGGGATTTAAAATCGCCATCAGCGATATACGCTCGTCCTATCCCACTGCTTTAGAATTGGTAAAAAAGCTACGTGAAGTACGGGTTGGTGGTATGCTTGGCAACAAAAAAGGAATCATGCATGTGCATTTGGGAAGCCTCAAAACCCAGATGGATGTGCTTTTCGAGCTTGTAGAGCACTATGAATTTCCCATAGCCCACATCTCTCCTACCCATGTGGGCCGGAGCAAATCTTTATTCGACCAAGCCATCGCTTTCGGCAAACTTGGTGGCATGATTGATATTACAACCGCTGCATCTAAATATACCGACCCATACAAATCGGTGCTGTATGCACTTGATCAAGGCCTAGCCTTGGGGCAAATGACGTTTAGTACCGACGGGCATGCAGGTCTCTCCAAAAACGATTCACTCGGTAACAGCGTCGGCTTTTGTGCCGCCGCCATCGACGAAAATTATAAGGAGATGGTGAATTTGACGAAAATCGGGGGGCTTACGTTGTCGGAGGCCTTGCAGCTCATTACCACCAATCCAGCCAAGAATTTAGGCATAAAGCACAAAGGCAGGTTGGCGGTAGGCGCCGATGCCGATATGTGCTGGCTCGACGATGCACTCCGCCTAACCGACGTATGGTGTATGGGCAAGCCCATGATGCGCGATGGCGAGGTAAAGCTTAAAGATGCGTTCTAAACCGACTCCATGAAAAAACTTCTTTTTCTCTTACTTTTTGGAGCAGGCATCGGCAGCATCTACGCGCAAGAAACCGAAAATCCGTTGCTCAGCACCTATACTTTTGGCACAGGTCTGAGGTTTACCGACGAGGCCGGCAACACGGTTCGTTTGTCGGGCTTTGTACAGCCGTATGCAGAATCGAAACGCCTCCTGAGCAACGTAACTTCCGACGCTGATGTTCGTTTTCGTATGCGCCGATTGCGTTTACGTTTGGAAGGAAGCACTGCCGATGAACGCTGGAGCTACCGTTTTCAGACCGACCTCAGCGGTACCGCGGAAGAAATTGATGGGGCCGCCAATTACCTCCTCGATGCATTTGTTAGCTACAACATCACCCCGCGGATCAAGGCCAGCTTTGGACAGCGCGCTAGCTTTACCGACAACCGCGAACTTTTTATGAATTCGTATTCGCTGCAATTGGTTGAGCGAAGCCGCCTCACTTCCGCTTTTGCTACCATACGCGAATTCGGCCTTTTTCTCGAGGGTAACTTCCGAATGGGCAACAGTCAATACCTCAAACCCTATTTTGTTTTGACCAACGGGGATGGCCCCAACGTATTTAATCGCGACCGTGGTGGCATAAAAATAGGTGGACGTATCGATTATCTCCCCTTTGGCCTGTTTACCAATTTCGGCCAGTTTAATCAGGTAGATTTAGTGCGGGAGTTAACTCCCAAACTGGTTATTGGAGCCACCTACAGCCATAACGAAGGCGTAAGTAGCCGCCGAGGTCGCGAAAGTGGTGCCATTCTGTACCTCGACAACAGCAACAAAGAACTTCTACCGAATTTCAATAAGTTGGGTGTTGACTTACTCTTTAAGTTTCGAGGGTTTTCACTGGTTGGGGAATACGTAAAAACCAACGCAACGGTCCCTGAAGGCATCACCCAGCGGGTAAGAACGGATGGCAGTGTTACTACTGACTTTGCCGTAAACGGTCAACAAGACATTCCAAATTACATCCGCGCTCGGATGATGTTGGGCGAAGCGTGGAATATACAAATGGGCTATATTTTCAAAAATGGGATCTCAGTAGATGGGCGATATACGTACATCAGCTCCGATGTACATTCATTTCTCAACAACGGCACCTTTTACAACCGACCGTATTACTATACGTTGGGGGTAAGTAAGTATTTAGGCCGAAACTATGGAGCAAAAATTCAGGCCGACCTCACGTATGTAAAAAACAACGGCGGCATAAATAACAATGCTGGTCTTCCGGTGACAGGCAATGAGATCATTGGCCGAACCATGGTCACCTTTACTTTTTGAGATGCGGGCTGTTCGAAACATAAGCTGGAGTCTTATAGCGGTTGTCTTGATGAGTCAGTTCAACCCACAATCGACGCGCATTACCGAAAAGTTTTTCGCCGAGTATACTCTTTTGCCTGAGGTAACACCTGCATTAAAAAAAGAAAAAGGATTTACCAATCATCAAGAGCTTACGGAATACCTTCAGCAGCTGAGCAGCCGGTTTCCCGACAAGCTTACGCTGACTAGCGTAGGAAAGAGTAAAAATGGACTGAATATTCCGTTCGTTTTGCTCAAAACCAACACTCAGGCACCAAAAATTAGGGTTTGGTTACAAGGCGGATTACATGGTGATGAGCCCGCAAGTACCGAAAGCATGCTGTACCTGATTTATGAGCTTTTACATAATCCCGCCAATGGGCCCTTGTTTGATAGTCTCGAAATAGCCCTCGTGCCCATGGCCAATATTGACGGCTATTTGAAACAGGAACGAAATAATGCCGAGAATCTGGATTTAAACCGCGACCAGACCAAGCTCATGGCTCACGAAACTCCCTTGCTCAAACGTGCCTTTGCCGCATTCGACCCGCATATTGCACTCGATTTTCATGAATTCAGGCCTTACCGGCGCGATTTTGTCAAGCTCAGCACCTTTGGCGTGACGAGTGCTTACGACCTGATGTTTTTGTATTCGGGGAATTTGAATGTACCCGAAAGTCTCCGTCGTTTTACCGATTCACATTTTCTCGAGCCCGCGCGTAAATCGTTGTCAGAAGCAGGACTTCGTCACCACGACTATTTCACCACCGACGAAGAACTCGGAAGTATTCATTTTAATATGGGCTCGAATAGCGCCCGCTCGAGTGCCACAAATTTTGCCCTTCAAAATCGCATTTCAACGCTTTTTGAAGTACGTGGTGTTGGTCTGGGTAGAACTTCCTTCAAAAGAAGAATTTACACCGGTTATTTGGTTGCCATTCAATATTTGCGGCAAGCAGCCCTACATCCGCAGGCCATACGGGCAGCTATTGCCGCTGCCAACCAAACTGCAGATTCGGTTACGGTGCGCTCTAAACGCAGCTCATATAAACATACACTCGAGTTTATCGACCTCGACAAAGTAGAGCTGCTGCCTTTGGAGTTGGAGGTACACGACGCCGGGAAAACGCTAGCCACCCTCAAGCGCGAACGCCCTTTGGGCTACCTATTCACGGCGGAGCAAAAGGCTTTGGTTGATAAAATAAAACTATACGGTTATCAGGTGTATGAATTCCCGAACGATACCAGTATCGCTGTAGAATCGTACGAAGTGAAAACGTGCAAAAAGTCGGCTCAGAAATACGAGCAAGTATTCACACAAACGGTGAGTACAGCACTAAAACCAAATCAAATTCTATTCAAAGCCGGGGCCACTTTCGTTTCGATGCAGCAGCCCATGAACAATTTATTACCTGAGCTGCTCGAACCAGAAGCCCCGAATAGTGTGGTGTATTTTGGATTGATACCAGCGCCAGTAGGAGCCATCTTACCCATTCACCGCATTCCCAATTCCAAACAGAAAACCCCATGAAAAAAGCACTGATTTTTTGCTCTCTTCTCTTGACCACTGGTGTGGCAACAGCTCAGAACAAAGCCGTACTCGATCGCGACAATGGATTAAATTTTTCGTTCAATCATGGCGATTATCTGTTTCAGATGGGTGGATTTATTCAACCCGCGTATCGCTATCAGCAAACAGCAGCGTCAGATCCTGCTCGCTTTTTCAGTGCTAAACGTTCATTTTTCAGGCTGGCAGGAAATGCCAAACAGGAAAAAGTAAGCTTTTTAATACAAACCAATTTCAGCGATGCTAGGCCATTATTCGATGCCTGGGTAGCATACCACCCGAACGAACAACTCACCATTAGTTTTGGTCAAAAGCAAACTTTCGTCAACAACCGTGAAATGCTGTTTCGCGAAGATCGTTTGCAGTTTACCGAGCGGAGCTTGTTGAGTGAAACCTTGAGTCGTACGGGGCGTGAATTTGGGTTATTTGTGGAGGGACGTTACGGAAACCGATTTGGCATAGCACCCATGCTTGCAATTAGTTCGGGCGATGGGCGTAACTCGTTTGGTGCCGACTCACGCGACACTGATTTTGGAGGACTGAAGTACGGTGGTCGTTTGGATTTGTACCCCTTAGGCTACTTTACCGAGGGTAACGAGCGGTATAGTTCTGATTTAAAGCGTGAAAAAACGCTCAAACTTGTGCTTGGCTCGGCCTTCAGTGTCAACCGAGGCTCGACCGATGCTGTGGGTGAAGGGCACGGTAATTTTCTATTGTACAACAAAAACGGTGAGATTCAACTACCTGATTACCGACAGCTGTATATCGATATGCTGGCCAAGTATCAAGGGTTTTCGCTGTTGCTGGAATTCGGTAATGCCAGTGCTTCAGGTTTGTCGGAGAATTACACCGATGCCGATGCTGTTCAGTTAATAGCGCCACAACAAATCAGCAGTTTATTACACTTAGGCAACAGTATTAATGCACAGTTGGGCTACGTTACCCAATCGGGCTACAGTGCCGACTTGCGCTTTTCTAATGCATCACCTGAATTCGTCAAGTATACCAACAGTTTGTTGCAAAGCACCGAAAGTTATTCACTAGGATTAACCAAGTACGTGAAAGAGCACAACCTAAAAATACAAACCACCTTTAGTTACCTCGACCATGCGGTTACTGGAAGTACTCAGGTAGTTGAGCTGATGTTTCAAATGGCATTTTAAGGGATCAGAGGCATATCCCAAAGCAGGGGCATGAGGTAATAAATAGCGAGGGTAAGTATCGCTATGGACACTAAATTCATAAACAGACCTGCCTTTACCATATCGGAAATTCGCAAATAACCTGAACCAAAAACAACTGCATTGGGTGGAGTTGCTACAGGCAACATGAAAGCGCAAGATGCTGCAAGCGTTGCTCCAACAACCAAAAAAAACGGATGTACATCGAGCCGTGCTGAAATGGCTACCAATACGGGCAAAATCATGGCAGTAGTTGCCAAATTCGACGTCACTTCGGTGAGGAAATTAACCCCAGCCACGATGAGCAAGAGCAACAGGAACAAAGAAACTCCTTCGAGGCTGTTGAACTTATCGCCAATCCAAGTGGCCAAGCCGCTTGTTTCAAAACCTTTGGCCAAGGCCATTCCTCCACCGAATAAAACGATGATACCCCATGGCAGCTTTTCGGTATCTTCCCATTGCAACAAACTTTTCCCATCCTTCGCCGGAAGTACAAAAAGCAATAAACCGCCACCAATGGCGATGATGGTGTCATTTATGCCTGGAATAAATCTTTCAATGAAAAACGACCTACAGATCCACATCAACGCCATCAATACGAAAACGAATAGTACCCGGGCCTCGGCACCCCTCATTGGTCCTAGTCCTTTTAACTGATCACGTATTTCTTCAGCACCACCAGGAATTGATTGAGTTCCTAGTTTAAATGCAATCTTACTTAAGTACAACCAACACATAAACAGCAAGAGCAAACAGATTGGAAATGCAAGCATGAACCAATCCATAAAGCTTACTTCTACGCCATAATTACTTTTGATTACACCAGCCATGACGAGGTTAGGAGGCGTTCCGATGAGCGTAGCCATTCCGCCGATTGAAGCTGAATATGCAATGGCCAACATCATGGCTTTTCCGAAAGGCTGCCAGCCGTCGCCTTCGGTACTATGCCGCATTTGTTGTACGATGGCCATGCCTACAGGGAGTAACATTACGGCAGCAGCTGTATTCGATATCCACATCGATAAAAAAGCCGTTGCCAGCATGAATCCCAGCAGAATTTTATTTGGATTGGTCCCTACTAAAGCGATGATGGACAATGCTATGCGGCGGTGCAGTTGCCACTTCTCGATGGCTATGGCAAGTATGAAGCCTCCTAAGAACAGAAATATGAACTGATCGCCATAGGCTGCTGTAGTTGAAGCTAACGGTAAACCATTCGTTAACGGTAAGACCACAATTGGAAGCAAACCAGTAGCTGCAATGGGTATCGCTTCGGTAATCCAGTAAAGTGCAACCCAAAGTACACACGCCAAAACACCTCTTGCTTCTGGCGATAGGCCAGTCAAGTCAGAAAAATAATACGTGTATATGAACAGCATGGGTCCACCTATTAACCCTAACAACTGGCGGTTAATTTTCATTGGCTAATTTTTAAGGAAAGAGTAGGTCGGCTGCATGCGGTAAGGCATCTTCGAAATCATGGCCCAAGCCTGAAATCAGCTTGAGCTCCCACTGGAAAGGCACCGAAGCGGTTGCAGCCGAGCTAGCAGCTTTTTGATAGAAGTACTGGGCTCTGGCCAAACGATGTACACCTTGCCGATTGGCCAAGCTATCTCTGCGAATGGATGTGGTAGTAGCACTGTTGTCGGATGTACCCACTTGAACAAATACCTTTTTCGCGAATACGGAATTGATGTTTGTCGATTCCAATAACGAATTTTTAAGACCGTAAGGGAAATTCACTTCATTTTCGGTGGCTGTATACCAACCTGCAGCCGACACCACAATTTTATTGACACGAGCTTGGGATTTGAGGAGCAAAAAACGATGGACGAACTGTGCACCTCCTGAATGACCAATGATGTCGTAGGTGGTACGATTTGATTTGGTTTGCACTTTCACGTACGAAAAAAGTGGCTCAATCACCGATAGCGCCCATTGTTCCTCTGCGTTCAAAGTAGCAGCACTTGGTGCGTCGCCATTTTGGTAAATATTGCCGAGTTGGTAGCCATTAACATCGGGAAAGTTGACTTCCGAGAATTCTGGCACCACGAGAATAAAGCCCTTTTGTTCGGCCTTATTGACTAATGCGTTGCGGTATTCCATCGCATTTCTTTCGGCCCCATGCAAAACAAATACGATGGGCATCTCTCCGTGAACCGCCTCCGGAACATAATAAAATACGCGCATGGCTTTGGTAGCAAAGGGCTCGTAATCGGTATAAACTACGATTCCGCTACCCTTCCATGTGGATGCTCCATTGGATACTTCCTTTTTACATCCCGTGCAAAAGAGCAAGAACACCATAAAAGAGATGGCATACCATCGAGGCAAAAGACTACCGCACATTATCCCGAAAATGTAGGCTTTTTGGCTATATTAGCGATACCAGCCACGCAAAAAAATGAATACCAATTCAACCTTTGCCCTTGAACGAATTCAGACAGCCTTTTTAAACCTTCACTCCGAAGAAACGCAGACCAACAAGTACATCCATTTATACAAGGCGATTAAATGGTGCATTCAAAATCAAGAACTACCCGAAAACTGGATTATCCCTTCAACTCGGCACTTGTCTGATGCACTAAAATTATCGCGTACAACCGTCATCAAAGCTTATGAATTACTTCAATTAGAAAAGTTAATTGCTGCAAGGGCTGGCTCGGGTTACAGGGTTCAACCGCGTGAATTGACTAGCAATATTTTAAATACCTACCCTCCCACCAATTCGGCTTATCCAAGCCTTTCTGAGAAAGGCGCTGCATTTTTCGAGAATATTAGCATTCTCAATCGTCAAACCAATACGGGTATCGCTTTTAAGCCTGGCCTGCCGCCTATCGATATTTTCCCGATTAACCAATGGAAAAACTTACTCAACAGTTATTGGCGATATGTAAAATCATCGGAACTGTCCTACGAGCAAGGAAGTGGAATGGAGATTTTGAAAAGTCAGCTTGCAACGTATCTGCATGTTAGCAGAAACATCAAATGCCAACCAGAGCAAATTGTGGTAGTTTCTGGCTCACTACAGTCCATATATCTCCTTGCCGGCGCGTTAATCAACAAAGGAGATGCGGTGGTTTTAGAAGACCCTACTTTCCCGAATGTTCATTCCATTTTTAAAAGTTATTTAGCTAATCTATTGGCTGTAGGATTAGATGCATCGGGAATTAGCATGGCAGGACTAGAAGCAGCTGCAGTTCACTCACCCAAACTTGTTCATCTTACTCCATCCGATCATTATCCGTTAGGAACAAAAATGAGTTTGCAGCGACGCTTGGAAGTTTTACAATGGGCAACAAAGCACAATGCCTATATCATTGAAAACGATTACGAGCATGAAATTGGCAATGCGGAAGTGAATTTACCAAGCATTTTCAGCCTCGATCAAGAGCACCGTACCATTTATCTTGGAACCTTCAATCGGCTACTTTATCCTTCCATTCGACTAGGATTTATGGTTTTACCACCGCAGTTAGTACAAGTCGTTGAAGCACTTTTAGAACATTCTCATCGTTTTGTCTCCCCTTCTTTACAAATAGTTATGGGGCAGTTTATTGAGAAAAATCACTTGTATCGGCATCTTAAAAATTTGACAGAAGTAGCCAGAGAGCGACAAGTATTATTTGAAGAAAGTTTCCTAGAGGGAAATAAGATGATGCACATCGAGAAGCATCCTTTCAACAGTTTGCATCTTGTAGCTAAGTTCAAGGGAGAAGTTCGGCCAGCTGAAGAAAAAAAGTTCATTCAAAAACTGGCCGACCACAACATTTCTGCTTATGCTTTGAGCAAATGTTATATTCAACACCCACCAACTACGGGTTTGATTTTGGGCTATAGTACAGTTAGGCCTGTTGTCATGCGCGAGCAAGTCCGACAACTACTCCGCTTAATGCACGAATAGCTACACGGCTGCATGTAGGTTGTCGTTCATTTTGCGGGCTGTTTAAACATTCAATTCAGATTGTTGATGACTGATTTGTAACTGGTCTCTCATATTTTTTTTAACTGGTGCATACTTCTATCGATACAAATGTGTAGCTTACAGTAAAATGTACTAAAACTAACCGCATGAAATTTTTATACTCCCTGGCATTTCTATGCCTGAGTTATTTGAGTGGCTTCGGACAAGGCGTTTTGCTCACTGAGCAATTCAACTATCCGGCCGACTCCTTGCTCCAATCCAATGGCTGGTTTGGCCATAGCGCAGCAACCTCAAATCCAATTCGGGTCACCAATGGCGGCCTAAGTTGGACAACTACTCCTTATCTAGGAAGTGGGATTGGTAATGCCGCAGCCATCCGCAATAACGGAGCCGACGAAAATCGTCCTTTCACCACGTTTGTGAATAGTGGAAATGTTTACAGCGCTTTTTTGCTGAGGGTTGATAGCACACCAGTAGCTGGTACCGATACGAGCTATTTCTTCCACATCGGTCAATACAGCAACACAACAACTCCCGTGTTTACCAGTATCAGCACCGCATTCCGGGGACGAACTTTTGTGCTACCGGGAACCGCTGCCAACAACTTTAGAATGGGATTAACATTCAATGCCAACAGCGCCGGGACGAATGTAACCACTCAAACCTACACTATCGGGCAAACCTATCTGGTTGTATTGAAGTATACCTTTGTGCCTGGAACGCTCAATGACTCGGTGAGTCTTTATGTATTCGCCGATGGAAGCAATATTGCACAGGAACCCGCCACACCAACTTTAGGCCCATTCGCCGGTACTGTTACCGACTTAGACTTCGCGCAATTAGTTGCTCTTCGCCAATACAGTGCAACGCAAAGAATCACGGTAGATGGCATCGTAGTTAGAACCAATTGGAACCTTCAACCTGCTCCTGTACAAAGCAGCCTACCCATAACTTGGGACAACACCTCATTGAATTATGTATTCACCGACTTTGGTGGAAATTCATCGGCACTGGCACCATCGCCCACCGATAGCACCAATAGAACTTTACGTACCGAAAAAACCAACGGTGCTCAAACCTGGGCTGGAACTACCATAACGCCACCGGCAGGTTTGGCAACAGCCATTCCATTTGCAAGTGGCTCAACATCCATCACCGTTAAAGTTCATGCACCAGCAAGTGGCATTGTGGTACGTTTGAAGGCAGAAAATGCCGGAAACCCAGCCCTTTCGGTTGAAACCGAAGCAACCACCACCAGCGCAGGATGGCAAAACATGGTGTTCAACTTTGCCAATCATGCATCTGGAACAGCCGCAATAAACTTCGGCACCACCTACAATATGTTGTCGATTTTCTACGGGTTTGGCACTGCAGGAACCGGTGCTGTATTCTTCGCTGATTCAGTATTCTTCGGCGGTGGTCCGGTAGTTCCGCCACCTGCTTTGGTCAACTTGCCGATCACTTGGGATAACTTGGCTCTGAATTACAGCTTCACCGACTTTGGTGGAAATTCATCAGCGCTGGCTCCATCGCCAACCGATAGCACCAACAGAACTTTACGAACCGAAAAAACCAATGGTGCTCAAACCTGGGCTGGGACCACCATCACCCCTACCACAGGTTTAGCGAACCCCATTCCTTTTGCAGCCGGTGCTACGAGCATCTCGGTAAAAGTATTCTCACCTGCGGCCAACGTAATTGTTCGCCTCAAGGCCGAACAAGCTGGGGTTCCAACTATCTCGGTTGAAACCGAAGACACCACCACTAGCATTGGCTGGCAAACGCTTGTGTTCAACTTCGCGAACCAAGCCACAGGTACTGCACCCATCAACTTTGCGAATACCTACAATGTATTGTCGATATTCTACAACTTCGGTACTTCAGGCACGGGTGCCGTGTATTTTGCCGACTCAGTATTCTTCGGCGGTGGCACGGTAGTTCCGCCTCCTGCTTTGGTCAACTTGCCGATCACCTGGGATAACTTGGCTCTGAATTACAGCTTCACCGACTTTGGTGGAAATTCATCAGCGCTGGCTCCATCGCCAACCGATAGCACCAACAGAACTTTACGTACCGAAAAAACCAATGGTGCTCAAACTTGGGCAGGAACCACCATCACGCCTACCACAGGCTTAGCGAACCCTATTCCTTTTGCTGCCGGTGCTACAAGCATCTCGGTAAAAGTATTCTCACCTGCGGCCAACGTAATCGTTCGACTCAAGGCCGAACAAGCTGGGGTTCCAACTATCTCGGTTGAAACCGAAGACACCACCACTAGCATTGGCTGGCAAACGCTTGTGTTCAACTTCGCGAACCATGCCACTGGTACTGCACCCATCAACTTCGCGAATACCTACAACGTATTGTCGATATTCTACAACTTCGGTACTTCCGGCACAGGAGCTGTGTACTATGCCGACTCGGTATACTTCGGCGGTGGCACTGTAGTTCCGCCTCCTGCTTTGGTCAACTTGCCAATCACTTGGGATAACTTGGCTCTGAATTACAGCTTCACCGACTTTGGTGGAAATTCATCAGCGCTGGCTCCATCGCCAACCGATAGCACCAACAGAACTTTACGTACCGAAAAAACCAATGGTGCTCAAACTTGGGCAGGAACCACCATCACGCCTACCACAGGCTTAGCGAACCCTATTCCTTTTGCTGCCGGTGCTACGAGCATCTCGGTGAAAGTATTCTCGCCAGCGGCCAACGTAATTGTTCGCCTCAAGGCCGAACAAGCTGGAGTTCCAACTATCTCGGTTGAAACCGAAGACACTACCACTAGCATCGGCTGGCAAACGCTTGTGTTCAACTTCGCGAACCAAGCCACTGGTACTGCACCCATCAACTTCGCGAATACCTACAACGTATTGTCGATATTCTACAACTTTGGTACTGCCGGCACAGGAGCTGTGTACTATGCCGACTCGGTATTCTTCGGCGGTGGCCCTGTGGGTCCTCCTCCAACGCCAATCAACTTACCAATTACATGGGATAACCGCACTTTGAACTACAGCTTCACCGACTTTGGCGGTAATGCTTCTGTATTGGCACCTTCGCCAACCGACAGCACCAACAGAACGCTTCGCACTGAAAAAACAGTAGGTGCTCAAACGTGGGCAGGTACTACTATTACTCCAGCCAATGGCTTAGGAACAGCCATCCCATTTGCGACAGGAGCAACAACCATGACGGTAAAAGTGCATGCACCAGCAGCAGGCATTGTGGTTCGTCTGAAAGCTGAACAAGCTGGTGTTCCAACTATCTCGGTAGAAACTGAAGCTACTACTACCGCTGTAGGCTGGCAAAATCTGGTATTCAACTTCGCCAACCACGCCACGGGAACTGCGCCTATCAACTTTGCGAACACCTACAACATGTTGTCTATCTTCTACGGATTTGGTTCAGCAGGAACAGGTGCAGTTTTCTTTGCCGACTCGGTATTCTTTGGAGGCTCACCTGTAACACCACCGCAATTGGTGAGTGTAACTTTCCAAGTCGACATGAGTCGTGAAACCATTTCACCCAACGGCATCCATATGGCGGGTGATTTCCAAGGATGGTTGCCGAATACCACACCTATGGTGAGCCAAGGAAATGGCATTTATACTCGCACCATACAGTTGCCGGCCAATGCCACCTACCAATTCAAATACATCAATGGCAACCAATGGGGCCCTGGATTCGACGAAACAGTTCCCGCTGCATGCGCTCAAAACAACAACCGCTTTGTTGTGGTAGGAAATGGAAACGTAACCACTCCACTAGTTTGTTTTGGCCGTTGTGAAGCATGCGGAGTTAGCGTTTACGAGCCTGGCGCATTAAACAACGCTATTCGTGTGTATCCTAATCCGGCCAGCTCTCAGGCCCGTATCGACTATGCCTTTGAAACTGCGCAAGACCTCCGTATGAGTGTATACGACATCTATGGCAAGTTGGTAGCTGAAATATCAGAAAAAGGACAAGCCGAAGGCAGCATTGAGCTTGATGTGCAAAACTGGGCCGAAGGTTTGTATCATGTACGTATCAATAACGGCTTTGAACAAATCACGCGAAAGCTAGTAGTTAGCAAATAATCCGTTTACGATTAAAAGTAAAGGGCTGTCTATTCAGACAGCCCTTTTTGATTTACCTAAATGCGAAAGCAACGCAGTTAAGAATCAAATTAATACCACATTATTGAACCGATTCCAGCTTAACTGCGATAAGCTCAAGGGATATGTTCAACCGTTGAGCCAAGAGGTCATAGAACCACTTCATTTCTTTGGCCCTAGTCACCCCTTTTGTCGCTTCTTGTTGCCATGTTGCATAATGTAACCTGCCAATTTGATGGGTTCGGTTTTGAAGTTTCCACAAGTCAGGCTCCAAGCCAAGTTCCTGAATTTGTTGTAGGATTTGATGTAGGTTGATAAGAATCGACAGCTGATCGGTATCCTCTTCAAAATCAGCGAGCATGTCGTTTAGCTTAAGCGTGGCTACATAACTCAACACATCCTTTTCGATCGGCAGTTGCCATTTCCGGACTTCTTCAACCAAACGTTTTAACTCATTGGCTTTCGGCTCAGCTTGCTGGAAATATTTCCTCAATTGGTTGTTGAGCACCAGCTCAAGATTATTTTTAAACAACAAAGGCATTGGGATATTTACCTGTTGGAGTACGTTCATCAAATTGTAATTGCGGTCGTAAATCCCTTTCAGTGCCACTTCCGCCAACTCGGTTTCTTTTTGTAAAAGATGATTCAGCACTTTCTTTTGTTCGTCTTTGAACAATTCCCAGAACGAAAACTTCTGGCTTCCAAAATGGCTGCTAATTAAATGGATTACTTCGGCAAGGTTACCGGCATGAAAAGCTGCCCTGAGCGTTTCATACATTTCCATAAAATCGGCCTCTTGTAATTTTTCGGTTGCGCTTCCAATAATGTGATGTTGACCGAGGTAAATTACGGCAAACGAAAAATGCTTTTCGGAGCAGGTGATTTTACTTCGTATGGTAGTACGGCCAACCGCAAGTTTATACATCCCCGCTTCCAAGCGTTCGAAAAAATCGCTTTCAAAGCCAAACGACATCACATACAAGCGTTCAGGATTTTCAGCGAATAGTGCATTGACTACATAGTGCATACCCACCTTGGTCAGCGAAAGTCGACTGGGTTCTATCAAGCTTTCGTATATCCTCCGCCCATCGAGCAATTCGGGGTTGTTAGAGGGTGCCGAAGCCAATATCGACTTAAACTGCTCGTCGAGTTGAAGATTCGATTCGGTTTCGGCTATTTGTATGGCCCGGTTGGCATATTGCAATATTTGCAGGGTTTCGATACCCGATATTTCATCAAAAAACCACCCGCAACTGGTGTACATGAGCTGACATTGCCGCATCATTTCCAATAATCGGAGCACCTTGGTACGACGTTGCCCTTCAACCTCGAAATAAAGATTTTCCGTTAGAAAACGATTCACATTAGAATCGCTCCTGTTCATGATTACTTCGATGTACTTATTTCTTAGCGCCCATACATCGGGAGCAAAAATGCTCATCTGGCTTTCGTACTCGGCGGTGAGCTGATCGCGCAACCAGTCAAGTGCATCGCGTAAGGGTTGCCTCCACAATTGTTGGGTAGCCGAATTCCCAGAGTTACAGCCGCAGTTGGCATGCCAGCGTTCTACGCCATGATAGCAGCTCCAGCTGGTGTTTTCATGAATTTTGACTTCAAATTCGGTCTCAATTTCGGCCGCATAACGTGCGTAGTTGGTTATCTCTGCTAAATCGTTGCTTTCGATATGGTGCAGGCAATAAGTCAAAGCCATTTCGCCATAACGGTGGTGGTGGCCGTAACTTTCACCATCAGTGGCAATGTGCACCAGTTGCGCATATTGACGGTTCGGATCAAAGGCCTCTGTCAACGCATCTGCCATGGCTCTACCGTCTTTCAAGAGGCCCTCAAAAGCTACCTTTTGAGAAACGCGGCCATTGTAGAAAAACAAAATAATCGACTTCCCTGAAGGCAGATGGCAACGGTAATGTTGCAGCGTATCTAAATTACGCTCGTCTACGGTATGCCAGCTGTTTTCGCCACGCTTGCGTACCGATGCAGCTTGACGCGGTGCGAGTATGGTAAATTTCACATCGTTCTCGGCCAACAACTCTAAGGTTTCGGTATCTACCGCGGTTTCAGCGAGCCAAATCCCCTCAGTTTTGCGCTTAAAACGCTGTTCAAAGTCGTAAAGTCCCCATTTAATCTGCGTTTCCTTATCGCGACGATTGGCCAAGGGCATAATGAGGTGGTTGTACACTTGAGCGATAGCCGAACCGTGACCGTTATGTAATTCCAAACTCTTGCGGTCGGCCTCCAAAATTGCTTGATATACTTCGGGCGATTTTGCCTCCATCCAACTCAATAAAGTGGGGCCGAAGTTGAAGCTCATGCGCGCATAGTTGTTTACTACGTCGATGATTTTGCCTTGAGCATCTAAGCGGCGACTTACGCTATTGGGGCCGTAACACTCTGCTGTGATGCGTTCGTTCCAGTCGTGATACGGAAACGCTGAGTCTTGAATTTCTATTTCTTCGAGCCATGCATTCTCCCGCGGTGGTTGATAAAAATGGCCATGAATGCAAATGTATCGTTTGGCGTTGCTCATGGCTTTAGCTCAAGTATGGTGACAGACATGGGTTGCAGGCGGATGGTACTCAAGTCGCTAAGTTCCTGGCCCGACATTACGTCGACGGCTTTGGTAAAACCGCTGATGCGTTCGTTGTAGCGCTGGGTTTGGATTTGTCGGGAAGCCTTTCCCGTATGGGCGATGACCATCACCGTACTTTCTGGGGTATACCTAAAGAATACGTAGGTTTCATCTTCCGGAACGTAATGGGCAAATGCTCCATCTTTGATGGCCGTGCTGTTTTTTCGCCAATTTGCCAATCGGCTAATGTGCTCAAACATTTCATTTTCATCGGCGGTACGCCCCTGAGCGTCGAATTTATTTACAGGATCGCTGGGCCAGCCTCCCGGCATGTCTTGACGCACGTTGGTTGCTCCGGCAGCAGCATAGTTGCCAAACAGCAATTCACTGCCATAATACAACTGAGGAATACCCCGTAAAGTAAGCAACAGGCTATGCGCCATTTTCATTTTGGCCATGTCTTTACGCAACACCTCCCAAATACGCGAAATGTCGTGATTGTCGAGGAAAATCACATTCTTAGAGGCATCGCCATACAACCCGTCTTGTGCCAATACGTAGTAGATTCGTCGAAGACCGGTATTCCATCCAAAATCTTCGTTCAAACCGTCTTTGATGGCGTCGTACAAAGGAAAATCAGTTACGCCCGGCAAATGCGTTTCGGGCGCGGGATTCAGCTTGTTGCCATGCGTGTAAAACGCCGACTCAACTACGGTTGCTACCCACACCTCCCCAACAATCCCAATGTCGGGGTATTGCTTGCGAATAGCGCCCATACAGCTACGCATGAATTCCGAATCGGCATAGGCATAGGTGTCGAGTCGGAAGCCATTCAAGCCCGCATACTCTACCCACCAAATGTTGTTTTGAATGAGGTATTTACTGAGTAACGGATGTTGCTGATTTAAATCGGGCATGTGGGTATCAAACCAACCTTTTCGCATGAGGGTACGGTCGGCCTCACTACCATAAGGATCTATTTGGGTGATTGCTCGATAGCTAGTACGGGTGAATTCGGGCCATTGATTTACCCAGTCTTTCGTCGGTAAATCGCGTATAAACCAATGCTGATTACCGCAATGATTGTGTACCAAATCCATGATTACTTTCAGGCCGTTTTGGTGAGCGGTGTTGACCAATTTCACATAATCGGCATTGGTCCCGAAGCGCGGGTCGATTTTGTAGAAGTCGGTGATGGCATAACCGTGGTAGCTTTCTTTAGGCTGGTTGTTTTCTTGCACCGGATTTAACCAAAGCGTGGTCACTCCTAGCTGTTTGAAGTAGTCCATTCGGGCACTAATTCCGGCCAAGTCACCGCCGTGCCGCGCGATGTCGCTTTTACGATTTATCCCCTGTTGCTGCATGCCCAAAATACTGTCGTTGGCGGTATTGCCATTCGCAAAGCGGTCGGGCATGATGAGATACATCAAGTCGCCCGCATGATAACCATTCACCTTATTATCGGGGAATCGGCGGGCCAGTAATTTGTAATCGTAGCGCAGTTTCTGCTTTCCGTTGGTAAAATTTAAAATCAAAGTACCTGGTTTGGCCTCTGGACCTATATCGAGGGTCAGGAAGAGATAGTTGGGGTTTTCGACCTTTTCGCTGGCCAGCAAACTCACGCCAGCGTAACTGTTCAACGTTACGGTGGCATTTCCTATATTCTTACCATACACCATCAACTGAAGTTGCCTTTCGGCCATATTCACCCACCAGTTTTCCGGTTCAATTTTTTCTATCCAACGTTTTCCCTGTGCGTGTACATGCGTGTGCAACAGGCTCAAAACGGTAAGGAGAAGTATTTTCAAGAAGTTAGCTTTCATTTTTTACTGCGACTCGTTTTAGTTGCATCCGCTGTCTTGGCTGTTTCTTTTTTGTTCGAGCTTTGCTTCGCAGTGCCTGAAGCCGCTTTAACGGCTTTTTTTGCCGATTTGGCTGCGGTGGCTGTACTAGTTTTCGACTTGGCTTTATTCGGTTTGGCTACAGCCTTTGGGGCTACTTTTCGCTTTAATACCAATACCGACAAAGGAGCCAAGGTTAAAACGAGTGAGTTGTCCTTCCAATGGTAGCGCGTTGGCTCTGAAACGAGTGTGCCGTTACCCACTCCCGAACCCCAGTATTGCTGATCGTCGGTGTTGAGCACCACCTCGTAAATGCCTTCGGCAGGCACACCAATGCGGTAATTGTGTCGTACCACTGGTGTGAAATTCGCCAGAACCACCAACTGCTCCTCTTCGCTTTTGCCCTGACGCATATAGGTGATGACGCTATTGGTGCGATCGGAGCCATCAATCCATTCAAAGCCCTTATCGCTGAATTGCTGATCGTGCAAAGCCGACTCATTTTTATAGAGCAGATTTAATGCGCGTACCAACTCGTTCAAACCTTTATTGGGTGCATAATCTAACAGGTGCCAATCGATGCTACTATCGTGATTCCACTCCCTGATCTGCCCTACTTCGGCACCCATAAACAGCAATTTCGCACCGGGATGGGTATACATATAGGCAAACATCATCCGCAGATTGGCGAATTTCTGCCATTCATCCCCCGGCATTTTGGTAATGAGCGACCCTTTTCCATGTACCACTTCGTCGTGCGAAAGCGGAAGCATGAAGTTTTCGCTGAACGCATACATGATGCTGAAGGTAATCTTATCGTGATGGAATGGTCGGAACAGCGGGTCTTCCTTAAAATACTTCAAGGTATCGTGCATCCAGCCCATCATCCACTTCATGCCAAAGCCAAGTCCGCCCATGCTCACGGGTCTCGACACCATCGGCCAGGCCGTCGACTCCTCGGCAATTGTTTGCACATCCGGGAAATCGCGGTATACCACTTCATTGAATTCTTTCAAGAAGGCAATAGCTCCCAGGTTTTCGCGGCCGCCAAATTCGTTGGGTATCCACTCCCCCTCATTGCGGCTGTAATCGAGGTACAACATAGAGGCAACGGCATCTACCCTTAGGCCGTCGGCATGAAACTTATCGAGCCAATAAATCGCATTGCTTATCAAAAAGCTACGCACTTCGTTTCGGTCGTAGTTAAAAATGAAACTCTTCCAGTCGGGGTGGTAGCCTTTGCGCGGATCGGCATGTTCGTACAAATGTGTACCGTCGAAAAACGAGAGCCCATGCGCATCGCTCGGAAAATGTGATGGCACCCAATCGAGTATCACGCCAATCCCGGCTTCGTGGAACTTCTCGATGAGGTACATAAACTCTTGCGGGCTGCCGAAACGAGAGCTTGGAGCAAAATACCCGGTTATTTGATAGCCCCATGAACCAAAAAACGGATGCTCCATCACCGGCAGCAACTCCACATGCGTAAAGGCCATATGTTTTACGTAACCAACCAGTTCGTCGGCCAATTCGGTATAATAAAACGACCGGCCTTGCTCTTCAAGTTTGCGGCGCCACGACCCTAAATGGACTTCGTACACGCTAAAGGGCTGATCAAGCTGCTGTAGTGCCTTACGGCCTGCCATCCACTTTTTGTCTTTCCATGTATACTCCAAATCCCACACCACCGATGCAGTTTTGGGTGGGCTTTCCCACAAAACGGCGAAGGGATCTCCTTTTTCGAGAGGTGGTCCACCGGCATTTGATTCGATATGAAATTTGTATTTCGTTCCTTTTTCCAAGCCCGGAATAAAACCTTCCCAGATGCCCGATTGATCCCAGCGGTGAAAAAGTTCGTCGGCTCCTGGCGACCAAAAATTGAAGTCGCCAATTACGCTTACCCGCCGCGCATTAGGCGCCCAAACGGCAAAGTAAACGCCTTTCTCGTCTTCGAATTCGTGAAGATGTGCACCCATTTTTTCGTATAAGCGGTAATGTGTACCGGCTTTAAAAAGGTGGATGTCGTAATCGGTGAAAAGTGAGGTTTCCTTAACCATGGTGTCGGAATTAACTTATTTTTTTAAGAATCTGATGGATGCCCTGAAGCGGAATGATGACCCAATCGGGGCGCCCATTCAGCTCATAACCCAATTCATATACTGCTTTTTCGAGCAGGTGAAGTTGCAATAAACAGATCGCTTCATCGGTATTGGTTAGCTGAAACCGATCGATGGCTAAAGCTTCAAAATACTGATGAAGAAAAACGCTGGCAATAGCATTGTACCATTTTTCGGCCAAATCTGCCTTACTAGCTCCTGCAAATTGGTCATTTTTTGCCAAAGGACCGAAAATTAGCGCAGCGTAGGCTGCATAGTGAAACGACCGTAGCATACCCGCTACGTCTTTCAGAGGGCTATGTTTCACCTTTCGGTCGCGAATTGAGCTTTCGGGTTCCCCCTCAAAATCGAGGATAATATAATCGCCTTGTTGTATCAATACCTGACCCAAATGATAATCGCCATGAATACGAATTCGTTGACTTTTGGCATCGAGGTCATGAAACGATTCGAAAAATGCACGGATACGGTCGATGTTCGCCCGAAAGGTGTCGGCTAAAGCACGGGCTTCAACCGATAATTTGGTGAGATTGTCGGCGAGTAAGTTTTGTCGTTTTTCGAGCAGCTGATCAAAGTGTAACGATAACCAAATGCTGTAGTCGTGGTCGAAAGCAATAGGGCTGAATGCCTTATTCTTGGTTGGATGCGCAAAAGCATTGTGCATGCCTGCAGTTCGCCTACCCAACAACCCTAGTTGAGTGTAAAGTTGGGCTGCCAAAACGGTCTGCGCTTCTTTAGCAGCGCTTGGTAGATTTTTAAGCTGTAAACAGTCGATAGCACTGCTAAACCCAGCCAAAGTTGTTAGTCCGTCTCCTTTGAAGTAGTCGGTCATCTGATCTTGCAGCCAATGCCAAACTTCACCTTCGGCCTCCACTTTTTTCTGCATGATGCCAAGTGTAACTTCTGGCCTTTTCGATGTTTTGAGACTAATACTGGCAACGTAAGTGGGTATGTGTACAAAGCCGCCTTCTTCGCATAAAAACCTGACCGACTCTAATTCGGGATTGGTTTCGCGAAATAGTTTCCGATAAAATTTAAAAAAATAGCGGTCGCCAAAAAACAAGGACGTATTGCTTTGGTCGAAATTGGTCACTTTGCTGGAAACAACTTCGCCGCGGTCAACCATTTCAAAAGCACTTCCTTTTTCAAAGAACAGGCTGTGTTCTCCATCTTTCACTCGCCGGTTTTCTTGCATGGCAAAAAAGATCGACTGTCGGAATTGGGCATCGTAAATTGCATCGATCAAGTACCCGCTGCTCGCTTTAAAAATGACAGATTTTTCGGGACTTTCAGGTTCTTCTGCGGTCCACAATACGGGTAATAGATACTGTTCTAACTTACCCGATCGATAGTAGGCGTCGATGATAAGAATGCGTACTTCGCTTTCGCCGGTTTTGAAGTGAATTTCTTCTTTGACGCGCACGTCTTTTAGTTTTCGCGCTTTACCGGCAAACCAACGGCACTTTTTCAAGTACGCAGGCAATATCTCCCGTTTGAACTGCTCACGAAAAGCAGCTTCATCGAAAGCTTCAGGCCAGCTAATCACAGACGCGAACGAATCCATTTCAGTATTTATCAATTCTGAAACAGTGAACCGGTAAAAACTCTGGATTGAGCTCTACAAAGTTCCATTCGCCACGCCATTCGTACCGTGCACCGGTAATCAAATCGGTTACTTGATACGCTGCATCGGGGTATGCGCCAATAAGTTCGGCAGGAAGATTAACCCATCCCTGCTGCGACTGCCGCGGGTCCATGTTGACGACGCAGAGAATTAAATTTTTACCCGAACTGTCGCGTTTTAGATAGGCTAACAGTTGGTCGTTATCCACGCGTAAAAACTGAATGTTTCGTGTTTGTTGTAACGCGGCGTTCTCGCGACGGATTTTATTCGTGCGACGAATCAACTCCGTCAATTTGTTCGTTTTGGTCCAATCCCAGCATCTGACTTCGTATTTCTCTGAATCGATGTATTCTTCTTTACCGGGCATCGGCTCGCTAAGCATGTATTCGTAAACCGGACCGTAAAAACCGTAGCTAGAGCTGAGCGTAGCAGCCATGAAAAAACGTGTTAAAAACAACGGTTCTGGCCCATTTTGCAGATAGTACGGGTTTATATCGGGCGTATTCGGCCAAAAATTAGGGCGGAAATACTCCCGCATCTCTGTCTTGGTGAGCTCTTCGAGATATTGCATCATCTCGTGTTTGTTCTCACGCCAGCTGTAATAGGTGTACGATTGCGTGAAACCTAGTTTTGCCAAATATTTCATGGTAGATGGTGCCGTGAAGGCCTCTGCCAAGAAGATTACTTCGGGGTGAGCGGCTTGCACCTCGGCTATGCACCACTCCCAAAATTTGAACGACTTCGTGTGGGGGTTATCTACCCGAAATATTTTTACGCCCTGCTCAATCCAAAAGTCCAATATGCTTTTCAACTCCTGCCAAAGTGCATGCCAATCGTCGGTTTCAAAATTAATCGGCAATACATCCTGATATTTTTTCGGCGGGTTTTCGGCATATTGCACTGTTCCATCGGGTCGCCATTTGAACCATTGTGGGTGTTCTTTCACGTAAGGATGGTCGGGCGAACATTGTAGGGCATAATCGAGTGCTATTTCAATTCCATGTTCTGCGGCACTTTTCACTAGTGCCTTAAAATCATTCAGCGTACCCAGTTCAGGCAAAATAGCCTTGTGACCTCCCTCTGCAGCGCCAATGGCCCACGGACAGCCGGGTTCTTCGGGTAGGGCCGTGGTGCTGTTATTTTTTCCCTTACGGTGTTGAACGCCAATGGGATGAATGGGCGGGAGATATAGTACATCCATGCCCAGGTCAGCCAACCGAGGCAACTGTTTGATGGTATCTTTAAAGGTGCCGTGTTTACCGGCTTTCTCGGCTGTAGACCGCGGAAAGAGCTCGTACCAAGCGCCAAAAACGGCCTTTTTGCGATCAACCTGAAGCTTCATGAAGGGCTGAGCCAAGGTTGGAAATTTCACCAGCGGCCATGTTTGAAAATAGGGCAACAGCTTGTTTTCGACTACCAACTGTGTTGCCTGTTCGTATGTCGCAGGATCTTTGAACAATGCTATCACCCGCTTGAGCTCAGCTTGCTCCTTTTTTGGCACACCCGGTAAAAGTTCTTCGAGCAGCTGCGCACCTTGCTGCAACTCTACGGCTACCTGTTGCCAACCTTCTATTTTCCTGCGGGTATCGTAATTCCAGCTGATGGGTTGATCTACCCAAGCTTGAACAGTGTACTCGTAAGCGCCCACCTTCTCTACAGTGAAGGTGCCCTGCCAACGTTCGCCTCCGAGATTAAACATCGGTGCCTTCGACCAGCTTTTTTGGTTGACCTGGCGATACAGGATGCAAGCATTTACCTTGTCGTGTCCATCGGTAAAAATATCAGCTTGAACTTCTACCGATTCGCCCTCGATGCGTTTCACAGCAAAACGGCCGCCGTCGATGCAAGGGGAAATGTTCTCTATGATTGCGCGTTCCTGACCTCCCGGAACTGCTATTTTTTTAACTGCCATAATGTAGCTACGGATGTAGGTTGCTAATTAAGGCAATCTTGTCCAAATTGTAAAAAAAGCTATGCTTTCAGGCGAATTAAGAAATATTGCTTTTTCCCTTTTTGGGCGAGTAAATACTTGTTATTCAACAACGAATTCAGATTATAGCTGTCATTCTCGTTGCTGATTTTTTCTTTGTTGATACTCACCCCTCCTCCTTGAATCATTTTACGTGCTTCTCCGCGCGACGGAAAAATACCCGTGGCGTCGCTCAAGAGGCTAACAGCGTCGATACCCGTCTTGATCAATTCCAAGTCGAGCTCATGCTGCGGAATTCCTTCAAGCACGCTCAACAGTGTTTCTTCTGGCAAACTGCGTAAGGTTTCGGTTGTACCTTGACCAAACAGTATCCCCGATGCGGCTATGGCCATATCGAGTTCATTTTGTCCGTGAACCATGCTGGTAACTTCTTCAGCCAGACGCTTTTGCAGAAGTCGTAAATGCGGATTGGCCAGATGTTCGGCTTCCAACTGCTCTATTTCTTCCTTGGGCATAAACGTATAAATGCGGATATACCGTCCGGCATCTTCGTCGGCTACATTCAACCAGAACTGATAAAACCGGTAAGGCGACGTCTTTTTAGGATCGAGCCAAACGTTGCCTCCTTCCGATTTCCCAAACTTGGTACCGTCGGCTTTTTTCACCAGCGGGGCGGTGAGGGCAAAAGCCTCTGCCCCATCCATGCGGCGAATCATCTCCGACCCTGTGGTGATATTCCCCCATTGGTCGGACCCGCCCATTTGCAGCTTACAGCCAAAGTTGCGGTACAAATGCACGAAGTCGTACCCCTGAATGAGCTGGTAGCAGAATTCGGTGAACGACATGCCGTTTTCGAGACGGTTTTTCACCGAGTCTTTGGCCAACATATAATTCACCGGAATGTGTTTGCCTACCTCGCGAATGAAATCCAAAAAGTCCCACTCTTTAAACCAATCGTAATTATTGACGATTTCTGCCTTGTTCCATTGATGCGTGTCAAAATCAAGGAAACGTTCAAGTTGTTTTTGCTGACAATTCAGATTGTGTTGTATATCCTGTACACTCAACATATTGCGTTCGGTAGAACGACCGGTTGGGTCGCCTACCCTACCTGTGGCTCCGCCCACCAGCGCCAGCGGTTTGTGACCTGCACGCTGAAGATGCGCCAGCAACATGATGGGAACAAGGTTACCGATATGCAAAGAGTCGGCCGTAGGGTCGAAACCCACATAACCGGTCACCTGCTCTTTTAGCAATAGTTCTTCGGTTCCTGGCATGATGTCGTGGAGTAATCCTCTCCAACGGAGTTCGGCAATGAGGTTCATGTTTTTCATTCGGTGAGGGGCAAAATTAGCCACATATCATTAAAAAATGGCAGCGAAAACAATTTGTAGGGCTTAATCTTGTTTACTATGCCGTATAATTGCCCGCTGATAGTTTCATGAAGCATATTCTGCCTCTTCTTTTTTTGATTTTAGGTCAAACCCACTTTGCAACTGCACAAGCACCTAAGTACAGCAACGACTTCCTTGCCATAGGCGTAAGTGCAAGGGCCATGTCGCTGGGTAGCGGAACGGTAACAGGAGTAAACGATGCCACCGCAAGCTATTGGAATCCGTCGGCTTTGCTAAATGCAAACCATAAATGGCAAGGGAGTTTAATGCATGCCAGCTATTTTGGGGGTATTGCCAATTACGACTTTGCTGCGGTTAGCCACCAGCTCGATGAGCGCAACGCCATCGGCATTAGCTTCATCCGTCTCGGTATCGACGACATCCAAAATACCCTGAACTTATACGATGCCAACGGAAATATCAACTACAACAACATCAGCACTTTCTCGGCGGCCGATTATGCCTTTGGATTTAGTTATGCCCACATGCTCAAAAACGCTTGGAAAGTTGGAGCCACAGCTAAAGTGATACGCCGGGTCATTGGTCCTTTTGCACAGGCCTGGGGATTTGGGTTTGACATCGGACTTAGCCGCAGCTGGGACAAGCTAGAGTTTGGCCTAATGGCACGCGACGTGACCACCACATTCAATGCGTGGTCGTTCAATACCCGCGATTTTGCTGCTGTTTTTGCACAAACGGGCAACGAACTCCCAGAAAATTCACTGGAGATAACGTTGCCTCGGATACTCGCGGGTATTGCCTACCGATTTCAGCTTCCCAAAGAAATTGGCATTCGTCCAGAAGTGAATTTGGAATTGCTAACCGACGGCCCCAGAAACGGCTTCGCCAATGTTGGTCGGTTTGCCATTGACCCCAAAGCAGGTGTAGAGCTTGATTATGCCAAATTGGTCTTCCTTCGTTTTGGTGTAAACAACTTGCAACGTACACCCGACTTTGGGGGTGAAGAAAAGATTACTATTCAGCCCAATCTGGGCGTAGGCCTACATTTCAAGCGTTTCGGCGTAGATTATGCCATTACCAATGTGGGCGACCGGAGCAGAACATTTTTTTCAAATGTGCTTTCTCTAAATGTGAGCCTCTGAGCGAATGTCGAGTTTTTGGGTGAGATGGACGTACCCGAAAAAAAGAATACACAATACCCGTTGAAGAATTAGCGAATGGTAATGTTTTGCTTGCAGCATTAATCCTCTATTTTTGTTGGTAACCTAAATTACCATGAGTACAAAAGTCCATAATTTCAGTGCTGGTCCCGGTATATTACCCGACGATGTTATTCAACAAGCAGCGCAAGCCGTAGTCAATTTCAATGGCATTGGATTATCGCTATTGGAAATGTCGCACCGTAGCAAGGAGTATGTTGCTGTTATGGACGAAGCTCGGGCCATCGTGAAGCGCCTCATGAAGCTGGGCGACGATTATGAAGTACTTTATCTGGGTGGAGGTGCTAGCCTTCAATTTGCGATGGTACCCTTTAACTTGTTAACCAAAACAGGTTATGCCGCCTATCTCAACACCGGCGTTTGGGCCAAAAAGGCTTTGAAGGAGGCCCGCATGCAGGGTAAAGCCATCGAAATTGCCACTTCCGAAGAGAACAATTATTCGTTTATTCCAAAGGACTATGAAGTACCTGCTGAAGCAGATTACTTTCATTGCACTTCCAACAACACCATTTATGGAACGCAGATGAAGTCATTTCCTTCGTCGCCCATACCGATGGTGTGCGATATGTCGTCGGACATTTTTAGCCGGGTAATCGACTTTAGTCAGTTTGATTTGATTTATGCCGGTGCGCAAAAAAACATGGGCCCAGCAGGTGCTACCATGGTAGTGGTTAAAAAAGAAATTCTGGGCAAAAATGCGCGGGTTATTCCGAGTATGCTCGATTATAAGGTGCATATCGACGGAGAGTCGATGTACAACACTCCCCCAGTATTTCCAGTGTATTGCGTGTTGCTAACGTTGCAATGGATTGAAAAGATGGGCGGAATAGCGGCGGTAGAAAAACTCAACAATGCCAAAGCGGAGTTGCTATATGCAGAAATTGACCGCAACAACCTCTTTAAAGGTACGTGTGCCGTTGAAGACCGCTCTTATATGAATGTGACCTTCGTTCTTAAAAACCCAACGTTTGAAGACGAGTTCAATAAATTGCTCAAAGAAGCCAACATCAGCGGACTAAAAGGTCACCGCTCGGTTGGTGGATTTAGGGCATCGATATACAATGCCATGCCCATCGAAAGCGTGCAAGTATTGGTAGATGTGATGAAACAATTCGAAAAAATCAAAGGCTAATGTTAAAGATACTTGCAAACGACGGCATTGATAATGCCGGGAAAATGCTGCTCGAAGAATCGGGCTTTGTCATTGTTACCGACAAAATTGAGCAGGAGAATTTAGCTCAGCAACTTCCAGCTTTTGATGGCATAATTGTACGGAGTGCGACGAAAGTGCGCAGAGACCTGATTGATGCTTGTCCAAATTTAAAGTTCATTGCGCGTGCCGGCGTTGGTATGGATAATATCGACGTTGAATACGCTCGTGCCAAAGGAATTGAGGTGATCAACACCCCTGCAGCATCTTCGATTTCTGTTGCCGAATTGGTTTTTGCGCACCTATTTAGTCTTTGCCGCTTTTTACAGTTGTCGCATCAGGCTATGCCGCAACAAGGTGAGGCGAAGTTTAATCAGCTCAAGAAGGAATATGCCGAGGGTATAGAGTTATTTGGTAAAACCATTGGTATACTCGGATACGGCCGTATTGGGCAAGAAGTTGGCCGCATTGCCAAAGGTATCGGGATGAAGGTGATGGTATTTGACATTTTGTATAATTCGGATGCCACGCTTGCCGCACGCATTGAGAAGATGCATGGCGTAAAGGTCGGTTCGTTGAAGGACGTGATCATGGGTAGTGACTTTTTAACTGTTCACACACCTGGCATGGACAAGCCTTTACTAGGAGCCACTGAGTTCGGTTGGATGAAACCTGGTGTTGGTTTGGTGAACTGTTCACGTGGCGGCGTTATCGACGAGAACATCTTATTAGAGCAACTGGAATCGGGCAAAGTTCGTTTCGCTGGCCTCGACGTATTCGTCAATGAACCTACTCCTCGTCGTGATTTGCTTACACATCCTAAAATTTCGACAACCCCACACATTGGTGCAAGTACCGAAGAAGCACAAGAGCGTATCGGTATAGAATTGGCGAATCGCATCATCGATTCGTTTGGCAAAAAATAAATATGCCTGTATTCAGGCCATTTAAGGGGTTTTTACCCCACCCGAACTATTCGGCTTTGACAGTGCTCGGTCCGGACGAGAATTGGGTACCCAATACCAATAAGTTGGTCATTGACGACAATCCCTATTCTTTCCATCATGTGCTGCAAGCTGCCGACCCTTCTGCGATTGGAAGTACGCTCTTGGAGAATTGCGAAGCTGCCAGCCGACAATTCGAGAAGTTCGTTTCTGAGCACGTTTACGTCCACGATACGGAGGAATGCTTTTATCTGTACTTGACGCATCACCGTGAATTCATTCAAACGGGCATAATTGGTTTGAGTAGTGTGAGAGACTACAACGAAGGAAGGATCAAAAAGCATGAGCATGTTCGCGACGATCGGGTAGAACAACTCCATTGTTTTTTAGAGCAAACCGGATTATTTACCACTCCTGTCTTCCTAACTTATCATCCGGATAAACAAATCAACGATCTTATTTTTCGAATTCGACAGGAGAAGCCAATACTGGATCAAAAAAGTAGTCCTGTAACTACGCACAAGTTATGGCGCATAAATAACCGAGCCGATGTTCAGCAAATTACCCGATTATTTGGCGCTATGCATTCATTCTACATTGCCGATGGTCATCACCGAGCGGCGGTTGCCGCTTACGACAGTGCGAAAAGGAAACAACAAGATGGCTACTTTTTAACGATTCTCATCCCTAGTAACGATCTCACTATTTTTCCATTTTACAGGAGAATTCATTCCGCTGTTGAATTTCCTTCGCTGTCGACCATTATTGAGCAACTAAAGGAACAATATGAGTTTCACTCGGTACTCTTAGATCAGATGTACTATCAATATTTACCGCAGCAGCATCTACTTTTTTGTACGAAAAACGACACTTGGTTGCTTAAACCCAAGCAACTTACCCATACAGGTAACATACTGGACGATTTGGATGTGAGTCTACTTCAGCAGCACATCATTGAACGAATTTTCGGAATCAACAATCCAAAGAGTGATAAGCGTATTTCGTTTGGCCCGTTGAGCATCAAACTAGAAGATTTTAAGAAGATGCTAGTGGACGACGACACCCATTGTGTGTTCATACCACGTGCACCACGATCGGAAGATATTTTTGCAGTTGCGGACATCAATGAGGTGATGCCTCCCAAATCCACAAGCTTCGAACCCAAGATAAAGAGTGGGTTGGTGCTCTATAAAAGATAAGTTGTTTACACCAGCTCGAAATTTACCTCCCCTGTGGAGGTTTTTTTGTGTGGGTATAGGCGATGAGATGGTATCAGGAGGGGAAGGGGTATAAAACAAAAAACCCCGACGGTTAGGTCGGGGTTCTGTACCAGGCTGGCAACGATCTACTCTTCCACATTTTACTGCAGTACCATCGACGCTGTGGGGCTTAACTTCTCTGTTCGGAATGGGAAGAGGTGTTCACCCACGCTATAATCACCATTGGTATTTCGATAACATCAAGGTTAGGAGAACATACAGCACATAGAAAATCGTACTGTGTAAAGTTTTTGAGTAATTAGTACTGCTCGGCTATGATGTTACCACCTTTACACCTGCAGCCTATCAACGTAGTAGTCTTCTACGACTCTCAAGGAATACTCATCTTGAGGCGAGTTTCGCACTTAGATGCTTTCAGCGCTTATCTCTTCCAAGCATAGCTACCCTGCGCTGCAGCTGGCGCCACAACAGGTACACCAGAGGCTTGTCCAACACGGTCCTCTCGTACTAATGTCAGATCCTCTCAATATTCCAACGCCCACAACAGATAGGGACCGAACTGTCTCGCGACGTTCTGAACCCAGCTCGCGTGCCACTTTAATCGGCGAACAGCCGAACCCTTGGGACCTTCTCCAGCCCCAGGATGTGACGAGCCGACATCGAGGTGCCAAACCTCCCCGTCGATATGAGCTCTT
>VFQR01000079.1_pt1:0-27500 | contig 237216 bp, 194 predicted proteins | sample 3512321 | NCBI WGS metagenome assembly VFQR01 (sample SAMN10412374, study PRJNA504923) | tailings metagenome | isolation source: Relicate 3 Philex TSF1 revegetated site | place: Philippines: Tuba, Benguet | collected 2017-08-29 | reverse complement strand
CCCAACCTTGGCAAGGTTGTGCTCTACCAACTGAGCTATTCCCGCAATCTTCAATGAACTTCCCGTTTCAAACGGGATAGCAAAGGTAGATAATTTATCTTTTTCTGCAAGCTGTGACCTCAGTTTTTTGCAGTTTTTTTATGGCTCTTGAAAAAATAAAATACATCGTTCTGATTTTCAATAAGGTAAATTATAGCCTTAAATCAATTCGACGCATTACAATGTGCTTTAGTCCTTTTGCGCCGCTATATTGAATACGTATAAAACATCTACCTGCCCTACCCTTAGCATCTACGAGTGGAATTTTCCAAATGGAACCGGCTGGCTTTTTTAGTGAATTCCACTTATTCCCATTAAAACTGTACTCAACCGTAACTTTCCAACCCTTAGGTATAGTTTGAAATTTCAAACTTATTGATGAGTCTTCTTCTGCTGTTTCAAAACCGAATTGATTTAAATAAGTAGCAATCCAAGTATGCGGGAGTAGCTCTATCGTCCTTGCATTGAATGAAGCAGCTGGATCAAATACTAAAACCGACGATTTAGGGGATGTTTTTGAAGGAAGGACATGAATGTTAGCAGGAACCGTTTTGATACCACTTATATAATATCTGCCCATGTAATAAGGGAACCCAGGACGAACAAAAACCGACTTTTCATAAAAATCTGGTACACCTTCAAAATATGGCGGTAAGCCATTCAAAATAAAGTAGGTCGTGTCGCCTTTGACTCGAATTTTACTTTTGTAAGTAATTCCGACAGATAAGGGGAAATTTTGGAAATCTAGGTGAGCGCTACTTGGAGCCAGAACATCAAATTCAGGTTCTTCTTCCAAGTAAGAACTTGGTATTGGAATTACAAAATCATGAAAGGCAAGAAAGAAGGAAGAATCTTTAGCATGAACTGACAAATCGAAAATTAGCTGCTTGCCTTCTAGCTTCACAAAATCGAGTACATACTCTGCTTTAGGAGCTTTATTCTGGCCTGCCGAGTTCAAGGAAACCACTCCAAGCAGGACTAACACGAAAATCATCTTCATCAATTGCGCAGTCTCAAAAACTTAACGCCAAACTACTACTTTCTCAGTTCTTTTCGCTTTTGAAGTAGTAACCTCAATTAAATAAACGCCGGGAGCTACACCCGCTAAATCGAATTTGAACACTTCGTTAGGCGAATAAATTCTCGATGAAATTTCTGCACCTTGCCTATCCAGTAACCGAACTAAAACAGTAGCATCGGAAACATTACGCAATTGTATGTTCACTTGGTCACTAGTAGGATTAGGCCAAGTATCCATATCAATTTGACTACGCTCATCGAAGGTAACCGCCCTCACTGGAGAATAGCCAATGCTATCGTTATTCGCGATGAATTTGAGCCGGTAATAGAACTTGTTTACTTGATCATTGGGATTATAAATGTCTCTATCGATAGACTTATAAACTGCCAACTGATTGTTAAACCCTTTTGCTACTACTTCGCCGATTTTGCTAAAAAAGACATTATCAATGCTGCGTTCTATTTCATAACGAACCATATTCATTTCATTGCTCGTAGTCCAATCTAACTCAGCCGACCTACCGATGGGTTGAGCTACAAATGAATTGAGACGAACGAACAAAAAAGGTGGTGGTGCCATGGTTGTATCCACTGGAGTGTCGCCCCCATTTGTACCGTCAGTTCGGTAAAGAAAAACGTTCGTAGCGGCATGCACCATACTTATAGGTATCGTTGCTACTCTCAACTTAACGTCGGTTGCACTGTAATTGTAGCCCGACAAATAATACCTACCCAAACAGTAATAGTTTTGACGTGCGTCGACCTTAGCGGCAAGTTGAGTTACCTGTGCACTACTACTTAAGTACGGCGCCAAGTAATTGATTAAAATGCGATTCCGATTGGCTCCTCGCTTAGGCAAGTTCACACTTATGTTGCTACTTAAAGTTTGCCCTTGGGCATTTACCAATCGGATTGCAGTTTTGTCTTGATAGATCTCCGGATTTTGAAAGGCTGTTGTGTCGAAATCTAAGACAATACTTGTTTGGCTTAAAAAAACTGGGTCGCCCGAAACCGACGAGATATATAAATCAAAATAGAACTTATCCGAAACTGCATATTGATTCGCAATGTCGACTCTGATTCTGTTTTGAGCATGCGCAATTAGCGTACCCAAAACCAAACCAAATAGTACTATGGATGACTTAAAAAACACTGGTTCAGAAAAGAAGCCCCGGGTCATCCCCGGGGCTATAAATTAATCGTTTACAATCCTTGTATAGGCCGATTTGTCTCTGTTGTTCCAGATAACTCCACGGTCAGCTGCATCCACATCACGGTCGAGGTTTACATCGGAGAGTATATAGCTCTCTGAAGTATTACGGTCATCCCATGCTTTGGTTCTATCTGCTGCATCGATCACATAGTTGGATGTTACAGCATTACCAGCCCACATTTTAGCCGTTCCAGAAACGTCCAAGAAGTCGGTTCCTGCTGATCCAGCCACATTCGCTACGGCAGTCAAATCAGCTGTAGTTAAGCCGACATTCGTGCCTTTTGTGTTGGCTGCCGCTGTCATGATTGGCAAGTGGTTGCGGTTGTAAATCACAATGAAGTATTGACCTTCATCGTCAATTTCAAACAACAGGTCAGTAGTTGTTCCATCCAAGCCCACTATTGAGCCATCCGACTTGAGGAATGCGGCTCTACGTGCTTTAACTGTAGCGCCAGAAGACGGACGTGAAGTAGGTCCAGCATTACTCAAACTACCCGTTGTAGTTCTTCTAAGTTCGATAAGCACCCAATCCACAACTCCAGAAGGAATAGAGCCAACAGATTCTGTTCCTGTATAACTCCAAGGAGTAGCATTGAATGGCTGACTCAAAGGAATTAAAACTGGGCTAGATAATAGATCCGTTGACATAGATCCTTCCAAACTTGCCTTGGCTGTAACATTCATATACGTATTGTCATCAGCACGCGGCCATGAAGCATCTGCCACATAATTGATATTACCCACATTGCTAGTGTTTCCAGTATACTCGATCACCGCAACATGATAACGCTGGTTTGGTGCCAGATTAGAAATGGTGACCGAAGTGCCTGTACCCGCATAAACCACATAATTAGCTGTTCCTATTTCAGCCGCAGGTGTACCAAAAGCTGCATTAGCTACACTGGAGTAGTTAGTGCCTTGTGTAGGGGTTGCGTTTACAGCATTTTCGGCTCTAACAACAACTATTCGACCGGTTCCTGTACCTGCGTTCCAATTTAAAGTGAATCCAGTTGTACCAACTGAGGTGAAAATACCTGTTAAAGGTAAACTAGCTTGAGCAGTAGCAGGGTTAAGTGCATTCGGAGTTGTAAAGCGATTCGCTGCAATAGGAGAACTAATTTTATAGTTCTGCGACAAGCTACCAGAGGTTCCTCTGAAAATATACACTTCGTAATAGTATTGTGTATTTGCGGTGAGGTTGGTTACCGTATATGAACCAGTAACGTCTCCTACTTTAGCTCTCAAAACTACTTTAGCTCCATTTCCACCAATGGCATTGTTAGATGCGGTGAAGTTTAGGTCGTCTTCATAAAAATTACCATCGGCAGGGCGATCACCGGCCACGTAAACAGCATTCTTGGCTACAATGAGTACCGAGTCGGTACTTACCGCTGTCCCAACATCCATGCTGAAATTCATGCTCGTATTTGGGTTGGTTTGATTCGTAGTTAAGGTGATGCTTGCAATATGAATCGTAGGCTCGTCGGCTACTGGAGTAGTTGTTAAGGTTACATTTGAAGCTGCTGTTTGCATGTCAGATGCTGCTGCAAACTTATTGTTGTAACCGCCTTCACCGGCGTAAGGAATAACAACAAAATAGTAAGATTTAGTATTATCGAGATTGGTAACGGTTACGCTTCCATTGGCTTGGTCGCCTGCATACACAATGTAATAATTGGTAAGACCTACTCTATTCGCATTGGCCTTGGCCGACCAATCGCTATTTTCTATTGAATATTTCAGCGCGTTTCCTACGGTGGTATCGGCTCCAGAAAGTGCAGCAAGTGGTGCCGTGTATTCACGAACCATTATTATCATGCTGTCGCCGTTGGCAGCTGCAACTCCCGACCAATCAATTTTAATCGAAGTAGGCGAGCTATTCGCACCGTCTTTGGAAAGCGTAATGGCTTGCAATTGTGCAAGTGTTGGCGCTGTAATGGAAGTCGAAGCATCGTCGGTAGTAACCAAAGAAGGTGAGCTGACTCTTACTTGAGTAAAACTACCAGATGGCGTAATCTTATAAATCTTCGTTTTAATACCAGCTCCTGTGGTATGGTATTCTCCGTCGGGGTAGAATCCGTTTTTAGTTAAACCAGTCACTTTAAAGGTACCTAATCGTTGGGTAGCGTCGTTACCTAAGAGGTAAGCAATTTCGCTATTCAACGAAGTAAGGTTAATACCATCAAATGAACTTGGTTGATTCAAGTTGATGATGATACGGTTAGCGTTCGCCCCACTTCCGATGGCCGCCGAAATGGAAGCATCGTACTGGGTAGTCACGGATGTGCCACCCTGATTTTTGAAGGCATTAGTTCCAGTTGTGTAAGTGATTACTGGCGAAGAGAAAGCTCCAGCAGGCAAAATGTTGGTTAGTACAAAATCGGAATAACCCAAGTACAAATCACCAACCCCTGTTTTCTCAAGATAAACGTCAAAGAAAAATTCGTTACCAACTATTCGCTGGTTTTTGATTTTCACTTCAACGTTTTGAGCATTTGTTTCCACGCCGAGAACGGCAAATAAAACAAATGTCAAAGCGTAAATTTTTCTCATCTCAAATAATTTTGTTTTTATACCGGAATTACCGTGCCACTTTTGATTGCAAGGCATTTACTGGTAAATTTAGATAATTTTAGACTTCCTCATCTAAAGAAAAGTCCAGTAATAGGACAAATTTCCCAAAAAAGACTACGGCACATACGAAACCCTACTCCGGTTATTCCAAATGATTGACCGAACACTCGCGTCAATTTCTCCTTTCAAACGAGCATCTGTTGCTCGATAACCTAAATTATTACGATCGTTCCAAGATGCGGTGCGGTCGGCTTCATCAATTAAGAAAGCAGTAGTGTTTTCTACCCGGCCTGCGTACAGTCCAAAATTTCCACCCCCCATATTGGCCAGAGGTTCTGTGCCATAGGCTTTTGACAAACCATCTTTGAAATTATGGCGAAAAGCTCCTGAAGAAAATACTATCGCTTGATTGCTGATGACTGGAATATGGGTCCTGTGATAAACTACAACGTAGAAATTCCCTGGCTCACTTGGCTCAAATCGCAACAAACTACTTCCATCTAAACCTACAATAGCTCCACTTTTGAGTACAAAACCCACTCTGCTTGCTTTAATGGTTGAAGAATTGGCATTCGCCACATTGTCTGACTTTCGTAGTTGTAGATAAACCCAGTCAACAATGTTCGAGTTAGGTACAGTAATCACTGAATCATTGCTGGCAAAATTCCAAGGAGCTTGATTGTATGGCTGTTTTAGAGGTAAGCTATCGATCAAATCGGCGTCCATATCAGAACCGTTGAATGCCCCTTCTAACCATAATTGCACATCAACGAGTAAATAAGTATGCTGGCTGTCGGCCGGAGCAGAAGTGATCAAGTAATTCTGAAATCCTCCAGTACCGTTGTATTCAAATACTTTGAAATGATACTTTCGATTTTGGTCGAGTCCTGAAACAACCACGGAGTCAAGTGTTGAGCTGAAGAGCACATAGGTATTGGTACCAATCAAGCTACCAGCTCCGAAAGTAGCATTGGCCGTGTAACTCGAACCATCGGTGGGCGAAACCGCAACTGCACTATCGGCTCTGCCAAGAACCAATCTCCTATTTCCATTTCCATTGCTCCACTTTACGGTAATGGAAGTCGTACCTACTGCACTAAAAACAATGTTTGAAGCCTGCAAAGTGGGTTCTATTGCCCAGCTTGATTGACTCCCCAATGCCGGAGAAGACAGCTTGTAATCAACATCAATTCCTGAATTATTAAATGTAAATACGGCAAAGTGATACGTTGTTTCAGGAGTCAGTCCTGTTAATTCAAAAGTACTATCGCTGGAATTATACACGACATAATTACCTGTACCTAATTCAGAGCCACTTGCAAAAACCGAATTTGCCGTGTAAGAAATATTATCTACAGGATCAGTGTCTACTGCTGTACCTTGCTTCACTAAAACTAAATGTCTACTCCCATTGCCTTTAGTCCACCGTAGCCTCATTGAAGTAGCAGCAACATTTTCGAAGACAAGCAAGGTGGCCGACAAAGTAGGTTCGGGCGATGGTGCTTCCCCACCACTAAAATTATTCAAAACAGAGATTCCGGTGATGGAAATGAAGTTGCCAGCGGTGTTTGCAGGTTGACCATTTAAACAAGGCAACGAAGGCCTTGTCATTCTTGCCGTAATCAGGCTTTCATTCCCATTCACATCTGCATTCACATAATATCCTTGGATGTTAGCAGCGAATGAGGTGATACCTGTAGATGAAAATGCCCAATACCTACTCAAATAATTCGTGTTTCCACTACAACTAGGATTTTGATCGTCGGTAACTTGCACTGTTACAAAAGCCCCCGCACTGTAGGTGCCAGAAGTGAATTCCAATATAGCCGGGCTGTACTCTGTAACCGCGGTTTCTTCTCCGATAGGAAATAAAAATGCTCCACTATTCGAACGATAACTCTTACGAATTCTTCCAGTTCCATTTTGAACTACCATTGAACTTGAACTCGGAGTACCACCAGAAGAAGCGAGTGAATCCATGATTAGGTTGTTGGTTCCTAGGTACACCAATCCACTATTCAAGATGAGTTCATTGGTGACAGTAACTTCGTTCAATAGCGTTTTAGAGCCCCCTCCAGATATCGCGAGTTTATAAAAAACGGTCGCGCCCGTGATGGTTTGGTTTGTTGCTTTTGCAAAAGTTACTGTACCGTTTCCTGGAATAAACCCATTTGTGCCGACTTGATTTATCCAGTTCGCCCTTACCTCCCAGTTTCGATTGAAAGAGGTGTTTACTATACTTCCTGCCTCAATGGTTATATCCCCATTAATCACCCAATCTACATTCGCTTGTGTTCGTGTAGAAGCATCTTTGAATACAATTTTATTGTAGGTTGTTTGTGTAGGCAAAATACCATTACCGGCGTTGTAAAACTCCACTGTTCCTCCAGTATCTGAGGTAAAAGCGGTAAAGTTGCCTCCAGGAAAGACGAATTGCTGACTTCCTGTTGCTCTAATGCGTAATGTTCCCGTTCCACTGACTACACCCAAGTTGTTTGCAAATGTTTGATTCATGTTCAAAATGGCGGTACCATTTAATCTTACCGATTCCGCCAATTGTGAATTTGAAGAAACGTTTACCGTGTGACCAGTTGCTATGATAACCGGTACCCCAACTGGAGCATTTGCCGCTGCAGCGCCATCGTGACCATCTGTCGACCAAGATGCTGCTGTGGTCCATTCACAGCCCCCCGGACAAGCTGCATTTCGGCTATAATATGTACTTACGGCAGTAAATTCGGTGCTTTCACCTGCGGTGAAGCCTCCCGAAAGGTAATTCACATTGCTAAGAAAGATGCTGTCACCCGCTGGGGTAACTGTTCCCGTAATTCCATTGGTTGGCACCCAATTGGGAAAAACGAATCGTCCTGTTCGATAATTGGCTTCTGTACCACTAACATCTGCATTGTTGTACAAAAAGGAAAGGTTCGCTGTTATTGAGGCACCAAATCCCGAGCTATCAACTTGCCAATAGTAATTGAGCTGTCTTTCGGCCGCATCACGGGTTGAAGGGTGCTTGATATTTATAGGCTTTACCGTTAAGCTGCCTGTGTTCGGATTGGCGCTTATATTAATGCGAGCTGGAGTATACTTGGCCCCAACACCGATGGGGAATAAAAAATTTCTAGCGCCAGAACCATAGTCTTTAGTTAAGCCACCGTCAGAAAGCACACCGTTGGTTCTTATCATTCGAGAGAGACCAAAAGTGCCCGTAATTTCACCATCAACACCGATTTTCAAATTCCGATCACCTAAATCAACCAACCCAACCGTTAAGGTGAGTCGCCTGTTAATCGTGAAAGTACCTAAGAAATTTACATTCGTAACGTTGTTGATTACAACATTACCAAAGGTACCTGTGCCACTTATTTGCTGCGTTGCTGTTCCTGAAAAGACCAAGGTATTGGTTGAGCTATTTGACAAACTCGTATGTGTCCCATTGTTCGTCACACTGCTCTTACAATCAATCTCCTGACTGTTGTCGTTGATAGTAGCTCCTGACTCGATCGTAAATGTACCATTCACGCGAATGGGACTGCTTGTTTGCAAAGTTAAATTAGCTCCTGATGAAATGACCAAGTTGTGGAATGCATTAGAGCCGTTCATCGCCCCTTCTATTTGAGAGGGATTCCCATTCATTCTTGTAGTGTTGGTTCCTGCATTATAGGTTCCTAAACGTTGAATCTTCGTGCCTACAGTTACATTTAGGTTATTCGTATTCAGTGTCCCATTGGTTAGAATGCGAAGCTCGTTATTGACGTTTAAGTTATTTACTGTCAAATCTACAATGGCTAGATTCGCTCCATCTCCTTCTATTTCTAAATTCCAGAAGCTGTAAGTTACATCGAACCTATAATTTTGGGTTGACCCTACACCAGTTGGCTTCAACCTCACAATTCCACCATCTACAAAACTTGAATCAGGTCGAACATATAAATCGGCGAAAGTTACAGCACCTCCTCTAAACACGTTTAACTGAGGTGAGCCCGTCATTTCGAAGTATGCATTAGCATTTACAACTTCAATTTTTCCTCTGCTCCCTCTGTGGTTTCTTCCGTAAATGTTTACAACGCTAGTTCCACTTTGTTTATAAAATAAAGCACCTGCTGTGCTCGACAAAGATCTACGTATCTGCCCATTCACGTTCAATATTCCTCCACTCACTTCGAGACGAGGTAATCCTGCTGGGGCTATTTCAATATCATTAGCGGAATTGTTCGTCGTACGGCCAATATTAAACGTGCCGGCACTAACCTCAAGCGTGCCCCGTAAAATCAAATCTGCGGTGTCGCTGGCAATATCGCCGACCCAAATGGTAGATGAAGCCCCAGATAATTTCAGACAAGCCGTTTCGGGGATTTCAAAAGATGTAGCTGTATTGGTTAAGGTGATGGTCGATGATGATTTAGAAAAATCAAAGTACCCGTTCTGTAAGGTAAGCCAATTATTACTCAAGGTGGTTAAAGTACCTGCTACATTCAAGGAAACGCCCGTGGCACAGCTAGTGCCTTTATCTATGATCAGGTTGGCTAACTCAGTCGCGGCACCTCCTGTATTTCCCCCAAAAGTTGCAGCCGTTGAACCACGCAAAGTCAGGTCAGCACGAATACTGGCTGTTTGGTACAGGTCAATGGTTCCATTATTCGTGATGTCGCGATTAACATAAATGTTATGAACCGTATTCGAGCCTCCTGCCTGAATTGCAAAGCTTGCGCCGTTGTTTACGATTAATCGTTCATTTATTTCAATTGTGCGCGCTGTACCCGTATTCTGTATCCGAAAAGTACCCGATTCTACTTTCAGGTCTTTCCCTATCAGAAGATTGCCGCCTACCGCGTTGGTGTTGTACGTAAACACCGATGCCGTAGAGGCAGCAGCTACTTTTAAAGTATCATAAACTGTTAGATTTGCACTGGAAAGAAAAATCTGACCAGTTCCCTGGGGACTAAAGGTAAGATTTCGATAGGTAGAAATTGAAGCAGGCAAGGTCGCCGTTTGACCCGTTGCGCAATAATATTCTACCTCTCCTCCATTTTCTCCCAGAAAAGTACCAAAGTCACCTGCGGGGAAAGCGAAAGTTGCCGAGCTAAATCCTATTCTTAAACGACCATTACCTGACACCGTTTCTCCTTCAATCGCGCCAAAATTATGGCCGGTAAATCCTTGCAAGTCGAGCACAGATCCATTACCAATTATTAGACTCCCAGAAAATGCACCATTTTGAGAAACCGTAATGGTATGAAACACCGTAGAACCATCACCAATGCGGACAATACTATTCGCGTTGGGTATGGAAGCAGGAGGTGAAGTAACCGTATGGCTCACTGTACTCCACGTATTTACATCATTGTAATTGCCATTTTGTCGGCTATAATAAATAGTTACAGCACCGAAGGGATTGTCGGGTGAATTATCGCCAGCAGTGTAGTCGCCAGTAATGGTATTTTCAAAAAATGAGGAATTAAACGTCGCCGTATTCGTCGCTTCATCTACATCTGCCACCACCCCGGGTACCCAACCGCTAGAGTTTACATCGAATCTAGCAACCACATACCCATCCTCCGTAACTCCGGTGCCCGTTACAACATCGGCTTGCGCATAGCTGTACTGATGCGCTACCTTGGCGCTACCAAGAACAAATCCACTTTGTGTCACACGCCAATAATACGTGAGTGATTTACCATTGGCAGTTACACTAGGGTGCTCGAAAGCCACTGGGCGGATAGTGATTGCCCCTCTCGTTACTGGGTTCGCATTGAACGTGATAGTAGCTGGTGTGTAATCGTTAGCTGTACCTATTGGAAAAACGAAGCTGTTTGCATTGTAAACTTTGGTAAGGCCCAAAGCGGATTGAAAACCGCTCGTTCGAACGAATCTCACCGAGGAGTTATTGGTAACCGTTGCAAAAGTATCTAAAAGAAGGTTAAACCCTTGTATATCCAAAATACGCTGAAAAGACCCATTGGTAATGAATTGTAGGGCACCTGTAATCTTAAGATTTGACGAAAGCGTGTAGACTGTGTTGGCCGCTGGGCCACTTAAATCGATATTCTGAATAATTCCATTTCCATTGCCGCTTATCGTACGGCTAGCAGCTGTGCTTAATAGCAATTTGCCAGAACCTGTATGGACTCCATTCCAAGTGATACCTGACCGCAATTCGAGTGTTTTACCTCCGTCGGCAAGTATTCCAGAGCTAAAATTCATGCTACCTAAAACCAAAAAAGAGCTGTTTGTGCCAGCCAATTCTAAGGTATCTGATTTACTAACCGTTAGATTATTTATACCGGATGTGATTGATCCGCTACTCGAAAAAAACTGTTTAGTCGACCCATTAAATGTAATCGTTGAAGTTCCCGGCGTGAAGGTAGATCCTGTATTGATGGTAAAGTCTCCACCGACAGTGAAGTTAAGATTATTGGTATTGTAAGTTTGGCTACCTGTTATTTCAAAGTCATTCAGTATCGTTAATGGATTCACCAACTGTTGAATGTTCCCGGTTCCTCCCGTACGATTTACTTTAAGGTTATAAAAGGGTGCAGTTGATCTAAAGTTGAAATTCTGTGTCCCGGTAGTAATAAATTCGACTTGGCCTCCCGTTACAATGGCATTAAGTGGAGATACGTTGATGTCTAAACCTCCATAGGTAGATGTAGTTGGATTTGAGATAATCAAATTCCCGCCTGTCATTTGAAAAGATGCGTCTACACTTTCAAGTTTAAAAACCGGATTACTGTTATTCGTTTCTCCAATATTGTTTAGGATGCAAGTCCCACCCGATTGTCTATAGGTTGTGCGACCTGCGCCTACATTCCACATTTGACAAACCGTAGTTGTGCCGCCTTCAATATCGATTATCCCATCCCCAATATAAATGAGGCCAGCTGCATTGGAAGTAGTAAAAGTACCCCCGCTAACGCGTAAACGTCCCGAAATAGTTACAGCTTGATAGCCGGTACCGTTATCGGTCGTGGTTGTCGACACACTTGCTCCATCCACCCACAAACAAGTATTTAATGGAATCCAAATATCGTCGCCTCCTTCAGAAAGACTAGGTATGGAAATATTCTCCTTCAACCGAAGTGTTCCATTTCGTAATGAAAGGGCTTTTAATACGATAGGATTCGGATCTGTCGTGGTTTGAGCCGGATTATTGGCCATGTCATTTTCGCCGAGCAATCTGAAATTGGCCACGTTACTCGAATTTACTGTCAATACGAAGGTTTGATCAATTCCTTTATCGAGCACTAACCGATAAAAGTCGGTTACTCCAAAACAATCTAACCGAGTACTTGAAGTGCCAGAAAAAGTCACTGTAACGTACCCTCCGTTATAAGGATTCAGATAATCGGCCGTAGTTTGATTGGTAAACCGAACTCTACCCGTATTGATGAAATCGCCAGCAACAGAAAGGGTGTGTGCACCTGCGGTATGTGTTGTAAGCGAGCAGGCTGCTGATACAACAATGTTACCATTAACCGTTAGGCTACGCGTAGTTGCATCGTTTCCTATCCTGAAATCGACAGTTGCAGTCCCAGTTCTCTCAATGGTTAAATTTCCATTGATTGTAAGATTCGATGCAAGCCGATAAATAACGCTCCCACTCGTTTCACGGGTCAGCTTCAAATTATTAAACTCGGTTATCGACGTTGGAAGCGTGATATCTGCACCTGTGTAATAATATGTAACCGTTCCCCCTCCCGCTGAGTTTAGTGCATACGTATCAGAAACCGGGAAGTAGGCTGGCGAAGCTGCTCTCGTTATTCTAAGCTCTCCTTGTCCACCTAAGCTACTCAAATCAGGGAGAGTAAAGGTGCTTATATCTAGGACACCTCCACTTTGGAGTGTAATACCAATTTCGGCGGTAGTTACGTTTGCGGTAAGCGACACCACGCGGCCGTTCAAAATAACAACACTATCATTGGCCGTTGGTACTTCAGGATCAAGCAAGGTAGTGCCTGAAGGATCTTTCGTCCACGTATTTGTCGTTGACCATGGCCCTGATTGATAGCTGTAAAACACCCTTGCCGGTCGTAAAGCGATGCTGTACGCAATCCAACGATCGGATGTTAAAGAAACCACTGTACGAGTGCCGGTAGCAACAGCCGTGGGTATCAACTCGTCGGCTATCATTACGCTAATGTTATTCGTGCCCCCCACCTGATAATACGACCTTTCCGACATAGATGCTGGCTCGGTGAGCGTAATCGCGCCTGTTTCCCTAAAGTTATAAAGCCCAACATACCAGGCATTTGCCACAGTAGTGGTTCGGCTTGGTGCCGCCAAACTAACGTTGTTGCCTGTGGCAGCACTATTTTCTAAAAAAGGAGACTTTAAACTCACCCCTCTATATGCAGCCATTGAAGCAGCTACTTGAATTGCCGTGCTCGTTTTTGAAATATTATAAGAAACTGGCTCCGATCCCGTCGCAAATCGATAGAATACAGCCGTAATCATACTGGAGTTAGTTGCTTGATATAGAGACGTCCAACCAGCCGGGGTATTTATCGTTCCAGCAACATTTCGCCAACTCACTGTAATCAACAACAAATCGTTTTGTTGAATACCCGCGGGAACATTCAAATTAATATTGTTAACGGCAGTGGTAGAGCCGTTGGTGGTAGCATTTACAAATGAAATTGCCTGTGCACTTGCTTCATTGCTGAAGCTTACCAAACCAATTAGCAGTAAAAGCCATTTAAAAGAATTCATCACTTTTGGAGCACAAGAATACTGCCGACCCACTTCATTCAGTTAATTCAGCATTAATATCGGATTTTTATCCGAAAACGGGACACATTTCTCATTGTGCGAAAAACACATGAAGCTGGTCTAGCTTACATTAATTTTTTCAACTCGTTTAAAACGAAAAGGGCTTCCACGGGAGTAAGTCGATTGATATCTAAATCTTCCAATTTCTGCCTAATCAGAGCGTAGTTCGGGTCTTTGTGTTCGAACATATTCAATTGAAACTCGGTTTGACGCGTTTTTCTCAGTTTCGTTACCCCACCCGCTTCGCGTTGAGCTTCTAATTCTTTCAATAATTTTTCGGCTTGTTGCAGCACCGATTGCGGTACTCCAGCCATACGGGCTACATGTATACCAAAGCTGTGTTCGCTGCCGCCAGCTACCAGCTTACGCAAAAAGATAATCCGGTTGGCCACCTCCTTAATCGACACGTTGAAATTATGAATGCGCGGAAAGGCTTTTTCCATTTCATTCAACTCGTGATAATGCGTTGCAAATAAGGTTCTCGGATGAAAAACTGGATGTTGATGCAAATACTCAGCTATCGCCCAAGCAATAGAAATCCCATCGTACGTACTTGTTCCTCTTCCAATTTCGTCGAGTAAAATCAGACTACGTGCTGAAATATTGTTTAAAATGCTCGCCGTTTCATTCATCTCTACCATAAATGTAGATTCGCCCGAACTGATGTTATCGGTAGCCCCTACGCGGGTAAATATCTTGTCGACCAAACCAATACGAGCAGAACTTGCAGGAACCCAACAGCCGATTTGTGCTAGAAGTGTGATCAATGCGGTTTGCCTAAGTAGTGCAGATTTACCCGCCATATTTGGGCCGGTAATCATCAAAATTTGTTGCGTATCCGAATCGAGGTACAAATCGTTGGGCACATATTGCTCACCTGCTGCCAATCTCTTTTCAATAACTGGGTGTCGAGCCCCCTCGAAATGCAAAATGAAGGATTCGTCGATAACTGGCCGTACATAATGATTGTCTTGGGCCAACTGATGAAAACCAATTAGCACGTCTAACTTTGCTAACAGCTGCGCATTGAGCTGAATGGGGATTAAGTATTCATTAACCGCAAGCAACAATTGCCCGAAAATCTTTTCTTCAAGAATTTGAATTTTACCCTCAGCGCCTAAAATTTGTTCTTCAAAAGATTTTAATTCTTCGGTGATGTAGCGTTCGGCATTTACCAAAGTTTGCTTCCGTATCCAATCGGATGGTACTTTGTCCTTGTGCGTATTGGTTACTTCCAGGTAGTAGCCAAAAACATTGTTGTAGCTTACTTTTAGAGAAGAAATCCCGGTTCTTTCGGCTTCTCTCACTTGTATTTGGTGTAAATAGTCTTTGCCATTAAAGGCAATCTGACGTAGCCTATCTAGTTCATCATGTACCCCTGTGGCTATTACTCCACCTTTATTTAAAAGTGCAGGAGCGTCTTCATTTAGCTCTTTGGTTAAACGTTCGATAAGAAGCTCGCAAGGGTTCAACTGATCGGCTAACTGCTTCAATGGTAAATGAGCTGATGCCATTAAGTAGGCTCTGATGGGTGCTATGGTTTTTAGCGACCGATTTAACTGCACAAGCTCTCGCGGACTTACTCTACCCGTTGCGACGCGTGTCAGCAATCGCTCTAAATCACCAAGTTGCTTCAATTCGGCTCTGATATCGGCACTGACGCTTTCGTGCTCAACAAACCATGCCACGATTTCTTGACGATCTAAGATGGGCTGAAGGTCCTTTAATGGAAAAACAAGCCATCTACGCAGCAAGCGAGCCCCCATAGGTGTAGCAGTGCGATCAATCACTTGAAACAACCCCATACCGCCTTCTGAAGAAGCCTCCAATAGCTCCAAATTCCGTATCGTGAATCTATCCAGCCAAACCGATTGACTAGAATCCATACGCGAAAGACCTTGCAAATGAGTCAAGTCTTTTTGCTGGGTTTCTTTCAAATAATGCAAAGCTCCACCAGCAGCTAAGATGGCAAGTGGCCAATTTTCGATGCCGAAACCTTTTAATGAACGCGTTTCGTATTGCCTCATCAAAAGTTCTTGGGCGTAATCGTCACTAAAAACCCAATCTTCAAGCGCGTGATGATACCACTTATCACCAAATACTGCCGAATACTGACCACTCTTACTTTTAGGAAAAAGAACCTCAGCGGGTTGAAGACTTTGAAACAGCTTCTCCATGGTTGCCAATTCCCCTTGAGCAACTTGAAATTCTCCGGTAGAAACATCTACAAAAGCTGCCCCTGCTAATCCATCGCTAAACGTTACCACGGCCAAATAATTATTGGCGCGATGATCCAGGAGCTTATCGCTAAATGCTACACCTGGAGTAACCAATTCGGTAACTTCTCGCTCAACCAAACCTTTGGCTAAAGCTGGATCTTCCATTTGTTCGCAAATGGCCACACGTTGTCCGGCCCTCACCAATTTAGTCAGATAGTTGTCGAGCGAATGGTGCGGGAAACCAGCCAAAGCAACCTCTGAGGCAGCTCCATTCGAGCGTTTCGTGAGGACGATGCCTAATATGTTCGCGGTCTTAACAGCATCCTCCCCAAAAGTTTCATAGAAATCCCCTACTCTAAAAAGCAACAAAGCCCCTGGATGTTTGGCTTTGATTTGCTTGTATTGTTTCATCAAAGGCGTTTCCTTTGCGGCGATTGACTTGGCCAAAACGTAAAGACTTTATGCGTAAACTTAGTATGGATGAATTGAACCGCCCTTCGGCAGAGGAATTCAAAAATAGCGAAAAAATACCCGTAGTGGCAGTGCTCGACAATATCCGTTCTTTGGCCAATGTAGGCTCCATCTTCCGCTCAGCCGACGCATTTGCCATTAAAGAATTGTGCCTTTGTGGTTTTACAGGAACTCCGCCAAACCGCGACATCCATAAGGCCGCCCTTGGTGCTGAAGAAAGTGTTGCCTGGACGCATTATCCGTCGACCACTGAATGTTTGCAGTCGTTAAAAAGCCAAGGTTATAGCGTATTGGCCATAGAGCAAACTGACAAAAGTGTAATGCTTTCGACTTTTGAGTTTCAGAAAAACAAAAAATATGCGCTTGTTCTAGGCAACGAAGTCATGGGCGTATCCGACGACGCACTCCTCTTATGTGATGCTGCCTTAGAAGTACCACAGGCAGGAAGTAAGCACTCGCTAAATGTGAGCGTTTGTTCGGGTATCGTGTTTTGGGAATGTTTTAGAAGCTATAGGCTTCAATAAATTAGAACTTAACCGTCAAACCGAACATCACGTGGCGCGGCGCCATGTACCGTGCGGGGTTATCGGGCGGAGTGCCCCTCGACCTAAAGTCGCGAGGGTCGAGAAATGCTGGATCGCGCCAATTGGAAGGGACAGGGTCACCTGGCTCCCACGCCCTGCCTGTTACAGGATTTGGAATGATCGTATTCAGCGTATTGAGTACGTTCGTAAGCTGTACGCTAGCCTCGATTCGCATTTTTTTAATTACCCACCATTTCCTCAGATTCATGTCAATCCAATAGATATCCTCACCTAGGCGAGACCATAATGCCAATGGATTAGGATCTACTTCGTAGATAGGTCTTCCGGTAATTGGCTCAACGCCTTGATAGATGAAAGGTGTATAGCGACGACCTGTTCGGTAAATACCTTCAATGTACAACGACATCCTATCGAGGGCCTTGATGCCAAAGAGTCCTCTTTTGTTGTTGACGGTGAATGTGGTGTTGATCTTTAAATCAAACGGAGAATCCCACGCGAGATAGGTTTCTTTGGTGTCTTCCCTATTCCCACTGTTGATGATTTGATTAAGTGCTTCAGATGCCGAAGAACTTTGGCCTGTGGCTACCATATAACTGCCCGAGAACTGCCCACTAAACCATTTGCCTATACGCTTTAGATACGAAACCTCGAGTCCTCGTATTCGAGCGTAATCGGCATTAATGCGAATGGTTCTGGTGTTTTCACGTCCCGTAACGTCAACAATTTGTACTGAGGCAGCGGTGATAAAATCGTATTTATCTTTCCAATAAGCCGAAACCGTTAAGGCATCGTTAGAACTCAATTGCGATCGTATACCCAATTCGTAGCTGATGTCTACCTCGGGGTTCAGGTCAGGATTACCTACTCGCGCCAACACCGACCTATCCTGATACAACGGATTCAAACCCTGATACACCCACGACGGGTGAGGAAGTATCATGGAGTGATTGTAGTTAAAGAACATCACCTGATTGTCTTTGATAGGAAAAGATGCCGAAATTTTTGGTAGAAGTCGCATCTTCATGCGAGAACCAAACACCCCTATGGTATTGTCTTGGTAGCTCTGGCGAATTTCGTCGCGAATTGGAGAGCGCGGATCGTTCACGGCATTATCAACAAATGCTCCGGGAAACCAATACTCTAACCGACCACCAATTTCGGCAATCAACCCCCTGTATTTGATTTTGTTGGATGCATAAAAGGCCCCTCTGGTTGGATTTACTTTCCAAACGTCGCTATAATCTCCCAATCTAAAACTTTGGCTCAGTTCACCATTCGGCAATGGAATTGGCGCTCCAATCCAAGGGCGAATGATATCAATCCATTGCATTTCTTGCGCTTTCACTTCCGTTCCGAAAGTCAGGCGGTCGCCCCTAGAATTGTAGTAATAATTACCTGTATACCGAAGGCTATACTCCACCACATAGTGGTCGTGCCATAAGGTTCCAATGCCTCCGTTGTTGAATAAGCCTGGACCTGGATTCACAAATACAGCCGAATCGCCAGGATTAAAATAACCCACGGGGTACGTAACAATTACATCGGGATCGAATTCAGAATCCACATTTTGTGGCCTCCAATCGCGTCCGTTTGCGTCGGCTCGAAGCCTTACAAATAGTCTAGAACCCGTGATGTTGTAGGAAAACTTATTGCTGGTAGTATGCGACCAGTTTAAAGTCTCCATGTTGGTATCGTGGGTATAGGTATTCGCATTGTCGGGCTGCAACGAGAAATTGTACTGGAATCCTGGAAGGAAAGGAGCATCGTTACCAATGATCCTGAGCATGTTTAAATCTTGGTTAATGGTAATCGACCTCAAATAGGTGAACGACAAGCGCATACGAGGATTAAATTCATAATCCAATTTAAGCATGCCCGCCCAGCGATTATCCTGACTGGGACTCCAGGCCGTATTCGGATAAAGTGAAGAAACTACTTGATTGGCAGGTCTGCGAAAGTATTGATCGTCGAAACTACCTTTGAATGAAGTAAAAACACGTATTGGATTTTTTGCGATTTTACGTATCGACCCGCCTGCTGTAGCTTCATAAACTGCATTATTCCAAACCGATCCCCAGTCACTATTAAAGCCGAGATTATCTCTTCGGTGACCGAGCGAATACTCCCACTTATCGCCACCAGAACGTGTACGCGTTTTTACGATACCTGAAGTACCATCACCAAAAGCAACGTCACCACCGCCGGTAGTGATGTCAATACTTTCAATAGAATTTGTCCCGAGATCGATACCAAACCCTGTACCTGCCAAGGGATCGGAAGCGCTAACTCCGTCAATAATGAACGAAGTTTCATACGTACGTCCACCTCGAATAGATACCCCTTCTGGGTTGAGCACTACCCCTGCCTGCGTATTTAACACCCCTTGCAGTTGCCGAACAGGAGCTGCTTCGATAGCTTCTTGAGAAACGCGCTGCTCTGTTTTGGTTTGCTCGATGTCTACCAAAGGTTTATCTCCAACGATTACTACTTCTTGGTCGAAAGTAAGCGATGATCTTCCCAATGGAATGTTGAGGATTTTATCTTGTCCCTTTTCTACACGAATACCCGTAAATACTTTCTTCTCATAGCCTAAATAGCTTACTTCTACATTGTATACACCGGGATTGATGTTATCGATACGGTATTTTCCGTCAAAATTAGTTGACGAGCCCAAGGTGGTTCCTTTAATGACCACGTTTACACCAATCAAGGGTAACTTATCGCTGGCATCGGTGACAACACCGCTGATAGAGCCCTTTTGAGCACTAACGGAAAAGCTAACCAGTAGAAAAACGAAAAACAGTAAGAGCTGCTTCAAGCAGTAAAGAATTTAACGACCATCAAAAGTACACTCATAAACTGAAATGGGAAAACCTTATGCATTACCGTTTTTTAAACAAATTAAAAATGTGGCTCAATGCGGGTTAAACCGTATGGATAATTCGAGGAAACCAACGTGAGCAACTTATTAAAATCTGCTTCATTATTGAGGTAATCCAAAGGCGTTGTGTCGATACAAACGCATCGCAATCCACTAGCTTGTTCCATAAACGCCATATACGCTGCGTCGATATTTTCTAAATAATCGGCAGTAATGTGCTGCTCAAACACTCTTCCGCGCATGGCAATTTGTTTCAAAAGTTTATTGGTATCGGCTTTTAAATAAACGAAAAGATGCGGCTGCGGCAGTTTACTGTTGATGATGCCAAAAATCTCCTTGAAGAGCTGGTACTCATCCCCCATGAGCGTTTTTCCTGCAAAAATCAAGGATTTATAGAAACTATAATCGGCTACCAAACCCTGACTACGCAAATCTATGGCCGCAAATTCATCGTGCATTTGCCTGTATCGTTCGGCCAAAAAGGCTGTCTCTACCGAAAAACCATACCTTTCAGGTTGTTCATAAAATTTGGGGAGAAACGGGTTCTCCATAAATTTCTCAAGCAGCACCGGGACATCCCAGAATTTGGATAGTCGGTTCGACAAGGTAGTTTTCCCTGCTCCAATATTTCCTTCTATCACCAAATACTTATTCATAATGGCAAGTCAATTTGCTTGACATCAAGCTTATCCTCACAAGTATATAGCATTTCTTGGGTAGTCAAGTGAATAATCGGATGACGCCAATCGGGGGCGATTTCAGCTAAAGGGACCAAGGCAAACCGCCGATTTTGCAACTCTGGATGAGGTAAGGTCAATCTCGCTGTATTCATTTGGAGCCTATCACAGGCCAAAATGTCGATATCCAACGTACGATCTGCCCAACGCTCGGTCCGAACCCTTCCAGCTTCAACCTCTATGGAAAGCACTAGATCTAAAACTTCTAACGGAGACTTTGACGAACGTATCCATAGCGCCTGATTCAAGTACTCGTTTTTAGAATTGGTTCCCCAAGCAGCTGTTGCATAAATTGAACTTACCGAAACTACTTCGCCTACCGCTTGGGCAAGCTTCGCCCGTGCAAATGTTAAGCTTTGGTAACGTTCGCCAAGATTTGCCCCTAAAAGGAGGTAATAGTCATGCACAATAAACTGCTTCCCTTATTTTTGGAACGCAAACATATCTTCTATGCGTCAGTTTTTGAAATTTACTCTTGCCACCATGACTGGTTTTTTACTCACCATTGTGGTGTTGATAGTGCTAAGTACCGCAATAATTGGGGTACTGGTGAGCTCAGGTGATAAAGAAGTAACTATCGCTGAAAACAGCGTACTTCATCTTGATTTCAGCGCCCCTATCCAGGATCGTGGTTCTGAAAATCCATTCGAAGGTTTGGATCCATTCACCATGGAGTCTACCAATGCGAGCAGTTTCTCCGATTACGTTCGTGCCATTGAATCGGCAGCGAAAGACAACAACATAAAAGGAATTTTCCTTGATTTGAAGGGCATAAACGCAGATTTGGCTATCCGTCAGGAAATTTTTGAAGCCCTCAAAAAATTCAAGGAAAGCGAAAAGTTCATCTATGCATTTAGCGAAACTTATACGCAAGGCGACTATCACTTAGCCTCTTTGGCCGATAGCATTTTTCTTTATCCTACAGGCGATTTCATGTTTACAGGTTATGCGAGTGAACCGCTATTTTTTAAAGGGATGCTAGACAAATTAGGCGTTGAAGTGAAACTCATTCGCGTTGGAAAGTACAAAGGAGCAGGCGAACCATTTATTCGCGAAAATTTAAGCGATGAAAATCGTTATCAAATACAATCATACCTCAATAGCCTCTATGAAAGCTATTTGAGCGACATCGCCGACGCAAGAAAAATACCTGCAGATACCTTGTGGGCCATCGCCAATGAATTGCGAATAGAAACTCCCGAACAAGCCATTTCTAGTGGCCTAATTGATGGTTTGGCTTATCGTGACGAGGTTTTAACCCTGCTAAAAACTAAAACCAACGCTAAAAGTATTGATAAAATCAAGTTCGTAAGTGTTGATGATTATGCGTCGAGCCTTACCAAAGAAAAAGCAACCGAGAAAAACAGAATAGCCGTAGTTTATGCCATCGGCGATATCATGAGTGGTGAAGGCGACGACCAGACTATTGGCAGCGACCGCATTTCGGCAGCTTTGCGGGATGCACGCTTGGATAAAAACGTTAAAGCAGTTGTTCTCCGCGTGAATTCACCCGGTGGAAGTGCTTTAGCTTCTGATGTCATTTGGCGCGAAATGGTACTACTTAAAAAAGCTAAGAAGCCTGTTGTCGTCTCTATGGGGGCCCTAGCAGCTTCCGGAGGCTATTACATCTCTATTGCTGCCGATAGCATATTTGCCGAACCTACCACCATTACCGGTTCAATTGGCGTGTTTGGCTTGCTGCCGAATATTTCACCCTTCATGAAAGACAAACTCGGGCTTACCTTCGACCGAGTAACTACTGGCAAATATGCCGATATTGGGACTGCCACCCGTTCCATGAGAGCCGATGAAGAGGCAATTATCCAGCGAATGGTCAACCGCATTTATGAAGATTTTACCAATAAAGTAGCTCGAGCACGAAACCTCTCGATAGATTCAGTTCACAATATGGCACAGGGCAGGGTATATACCGGAGCTCAAGCCAAAACGTTAGGACTCGTGGATGAGTTAGGTAACCTCAATGAGGCCATAGCAGCAGCTGCACGAATGGCCAAACTCAAAAACTACCGTCTCAAAGAACTTCCTGCGCAAAAAAATCCGATTGATGAACTAATCAAAGGTTTCACCTCTGCACAAGCCAAAAACATAGAAAAAGAACTAGGCTTGCCGTTTTACGAATGGAAAACAGTTAAAACCATACTTGAAAACGACCGTATTCAAGCACGAATGGAGTTTATACCATCCTTATAGGATAAGCCTAACAATAATTACGAAAGGCGGTTGAGACTCATCAACCGCCTTTTTATATTTGAGAAGTGAAAATACTCGTTATTCGTTTCAGCTCTATTGGAGATATCGTGCTAACAACACCTATCATTCGGTGTTTAAAGGAGCAACTTGATGGATCTTCCATTCATATGCTCACGAAAATTAACATGAAGTCGGTGCTTGAACCGAACCCCTATCTTGACAAAATTATCACGTACAACGACGATTTCAACGAATGCTTGCAAGCGTTAAAAGAAGAACGATATGACTTCATTGTAGACCTACACAATAACCTAAGAAGTCGACGTTTTAGACGTGCTTTAGGAGTGCAAGGGGCTGCTTTTCCTAAGCTAAACATTGAAAAATGGCTACTCGTTAACTTCAAAATAAATCGCTTACCCCAAAAACACATCGTAGACCGATATTTCAAGACAACCGAAGGACTTAACGTTCATAATGACGCAAGAGGTCTTGATTTTTTCGTGCCTTCCACTTTAAAAACGCCTGCAGCCAAGCTTCCTTTGTTTTTTCAAGAGGGGTACATCGGATTAGTTGTTGGAGGACAGCATGCTACAAAGAAGCTACCCGTAGATCGTTTGCGCAAACTATGTGAGAAGATAAAGCACCCCATTGTATTATTAGGTGGCCCCGAAGATCGATACAATGCCTCCAAGGTTAGTGAGGGATTGGGAAGTAGGGTTTTAAACGCTTGCGGCACGTATAGTTTGCAAGAATCGGCACTCCTCGTTCGTGATGCACGCCTGATCATTACGCACGACACAGGACTCATGCATATTGCCGCAGCATATCAAAAACCCATTATAACCCTATGGGGAAATACTGTTTCTGATTTTGGCATGTATCCTTATCTCACCGATAAAAGCAGTTACACTGGTTTTGAACAAACTATGGCCTGTCGACCCTGCAGTAAAATTGGCTTTGATGCTTGTCCTAAAGGACATTTTGGATGCATGAGAAACCAGCCTTTGGATGAAATAGCAGCGAAAGCTGAAGAATATTGGAATAAGGCACTTAAAAAATAAAGTTGTATTCACATCACTTCTTTAGTTTTGAATTATGAATCAACCCAACCCCAAAAATTTTCCCTCCTACTTCAACTATTACGTTCAACTTTCGGAAGGAGAGCTCACCGAATCTCTCCAGAAAGCTCACGACACGACTCAAATCATCCTGTCTAGAATTAGTGAAGAAAAGGCACTCCATCGTTACGCCGAAGGCAAATGGTCGATTAAAGAAGTAATTCAGCATTTGATTGATTCTGAGCGCATTTTTGTTTATCGTGCCCTACGTTTCTCTCGAAACGATAAAACAGCCCTTCCCGGTTTTGAGCAAGACGATTATGTAGCTGCTTCACATGCCGATCAAAGGTCAATGGCCGAACTGGCGCATGAATATGCCATGGTAAGAAATTCAACCATAGCTTTATTCGGTAGCTTCAGTCCTGATATGCTTGCCGCCGTAGGTACAGCAAACAACCGAGAAGTAAGTGTAGAGCAAATCGGGAGAGCCTGTGTAGGTCATGAAATACACCACATGAATGTAATCAAGGAAAAATACCTCTGATGGCCACTTTTGCCGATTCGGAGCTGATTTTATCACCAGCGGGAGCAGTATATCACCTAAATCTGCTGCCCTTTCAAATAGCGCCAACAGTAATACTCGTTGGCGACCCCGATAGAGTTGCCCAAGTATCCCGTTACTTCGACAACATTGAGTGCAAGATACAACATCGGGAATTTATAACCCACACCGGTCAATTAGGTGACAAACGGATTTCTGTTGTGAGTACGGGTATTGGCACCGACAACATTGATATCGTCATCAATGAGCTGGATGCATTGGTAAATATTGACCTACAAAGGCGAGAAGAAAATATCGCCAAAACGAAACTAACACTGGTGCGGCTCGGTACTAGTGGGGCTTTGCAAGAAGATATTGCTGTAGATAGTATAGTGGCTTCATCACACGGGTTAGGCATTGATGGTTTGATGCCATTTTATCAAGAAACAGAAGACCAAGAAACCAAAGCCCTTTTAAATTCAATAGAAGAGCAGTTACCCTTATTAAAAACCGTAGCTATTCCTTATTTAACACGTGGTTCGGAATCGCTTTTAAAACGTTTAGGACAAGGGTTTACGGCTGGCATAACCCTAACATCACCTGGATTTTATGCCCCACAAGGACGGGTTCTGCGATATACGCCTCGGTACCAATCACTCTTGGATGATGCCAGAGCAGTTATTGCGGGGCACTATCGTATCACCAATTTTGAGATGGAAACAGCAGGGATTTATGGTCTAGCGCACTTAATGGGCCATGAAGCGTTGTCGGTAAATGCTATCATCGCGAATCGCGCCAATAAAACCTTTAGTGCCAATCCTGCTAAAACGATTGATTTCATGATTCAAACCTTATTAGAAAGAATCAAAGTAAGCTAAGGTGAGCTGTATCGTTATTTTTTATCAAAACCCATCCATGCTCACCTCTTTCCAATACGTACAAGCTCAAATTCGAGTGTTCGAAGTTTTCCATTTCACGATACTCGCGCTGAAGTAAAATACAAAGCAACAATCGCATGGCCCTCCCGTGCATACAAATCAGCACTTCTTCCACAGATGTGGCAGTAAAACTTTCAATGGCTATTTGCTGACGAGCGGCTACTTCTAAAGGGCTTTCACCTTTTGGGGGCTTGGTATGGTACATTCCACTTTGCCAAGCTTGTAAAAGCATGCGGTAATCGTGATGAAAAGTACCGAAAGTTGATCCTTCAAAAATACCCCAGTCAAACTCATCAAGGCCTTGAAGTTTCTCTATGACATGCCCAGCTTTAATGAAAGGTGAAACCGTTTGTTCTGTTCTCTTTAAAGTAGACGTGTAAATTTTTCCAAAAGGGATGTGACGATATGCCTGATAAAACGCTTCCGCTTGAGCTAACCCAAAAGCATTCAAATCCGTATCCATTCCGCGACCTTGAACGATTCCTTTACGGTTGAAATCTGTTTCTCCATGTCGAATAATCCAAAGCCTTTGTTTCATTCTTCGGTAGGCTTATAACGTGCATAATCCCTCCAACGGTCAATTACAGCCGCAAAATCTGGAGGCAAGTCCGATTCAAAAAACATCCTTTGTCCGGTTATTGGATGCGTAAACCCTAACGAACGTGCATGCAAGGCCATCCTTGGCATGAGTTCAAAACAATTGGCAATAAATTGCTTGTATTTCGCAAAGGTAGTTCCCTTCAAAATCCGGTCACCACCGTAGGTAGAATCGTTAAATATCGGATGTCCTATTGACCGGGTATGTACGCGGATTTGGTGGGTTCGGCCTGTTTCGAGATTAAAAGCCAAAAGACTGGTATAGCCAAATCGCTCCAACACACGATAATGAGTGACTGCATGTTTACCCCTACTACCATCGGCAAATACTTCTTGCCTCGTTCGGTCTTGTAAACTGCGATCAATATGTCCGGTGATGGTCCCGCTATCTTCTGAAAAATCGCCCCAAACAAGGGCGTTATAGGTGCGATCAATGCTGTGGTCGAAGAACTGCTGAGCGAGGTGGGTCATGCTAAAATCGGTTTTTGCAATGACTAAAATTCCACTGGTATCCTTGTCGATACGATGAACCAACCCAGGCCGTATTTCTCCATTCCGGTGGGTAGGCAAGTTACTGAGATGATGTACGAGGGCATTCACAAGGGTGCCGCTGCTGTGCCCATGGCCGGGATGAACAACCATTCCAGCAGGCTTATTTACAATCAGCAATTCATCATCTTCGAATACGATATCCAAAGGAATAGCTTCCGGATATATGGTCGTGTCTCGAGGTGGAAATGCAAGCACTATCGAAATTTCATCACCTGGTTTTACCCGATAACTCGGTTTCACTAAAGATTCATTTACACGAACCGATGCTGCCTTTATGGCTTGTTGGAGCCTATTGCGGGATACTTTCGGAAGTTTATCAAATAAAAATTTATCGAGACGAAGAAGCTGTTGTCCCTTATCGACCACCAGTTTATGATGTTCGTACAATTCATCCTGATCTTCGGATGACTCTAGAAAGAGCTCTTCATTCATAGTCTCTTCCATTCTGCTCTCCAAATTAGTTTAGTATTTGCTGTAACAGGAGCATAATTTGACCTTTTTACGCCAACGGCCCAAATCACAATTGCTCCCTGACAAAGAACAGGATATTTTTGACGCATTGCTAAAGGCAGATTCAATTCACTATATAAATCACTCAACTTTTTAGTTCCATGCATCCCAAATGCTCGAATGCGTTCACCAGCTTGTGGCCTTCGTAGAACTAAAGGAAACTTTAAGTCGTCGTGATCAAAAAAGCATACGCTACTGTCGTCCATTGGTTCTAAATGTTCAACTTTAGTCAAACAAAGAATTTCGTTGCCCCATTGAAACGTACCCTCTCCTGGAATGGTAATTTCCGAGGGTTGTTGTACCGTTGTGCTCTTCGTAACAAGCAATTCTTTTCTCCGTCGCTCGACTTGCCAATCTCCCACTTTCGACATTTTACCTGCGGATTTATTGCTGAGCAGTACACAGGGCTCAAGCAAAATGAGTGGTAAACCTAGCCGATGAAGTAAAATGTGCCAGAGAGTGGCTGATTCTGCTTGCTTCAGTTGATCGTTTAAGCTAATTATATAGCCTCCATCAACTTCAATAATACATGAATTAAGTTGAGGCCACCAGGCTTCTTCAAGCCAATAATATGCTTCTTGCAGTTTGAGGGTAGCATGCAAAGCTGCTTCATCAAAATTCG